>OLSD01000362.1_pt1 | contig 48794 bp, 44 predicted proteins | sample 1672211 | NCBI WGS metagenome assembly OLSD01 (sample SAMEA3136659, study PRJEB25190) | human gut metagenome | reverse complement strand
TGAAATTGGCTGTTTTCTCCCGGCTCAAAATGGCGATTTTCTCCCGGCGCTAACATGGTATAATTCTCACAAATGGTTAACCTTTAACTATATAGAGAAGGAAGATAGCGATTATGAGCATGACGTTATATTTTGCAAAGCTAAATCTTGTCAGTGATGATATTTTCGAGCTCTATGATGACCCAAAGCAAAGAAAGGCAATCGCCTATGCACTATATGAAGCTATTAAGGCAAACAAAACATGGAAAAAAGAAAATTTTTTTATTGATGCTGCTGGTGAACAGCGCAGTACGATTATAGAATATTCTACTCACATACTACGAGTTGACGATACTTATTCTCATATAGAAGGATGGCTCTACAAAAAAAGTAAACTCTATTATAAAACTTTAGATAATACAACAAACACTCTTGTGCAACAGTCAACAGAAAACACCGAGGGAAACCGATTCACGCTTGATTTAGAACATGGATATGTTGGGTACAATACATCTGCGCGTTTTGGTTATAAGGAGTTTGTTGAATCATTCGTAAATGTTGTCAATTTAGGAGAAGAAGCACTCGGATTTGACTATCGGTACAACATGAGTCTTTGTGTTAGTGGAATTAATTTGGATGAGATAAAAGAAGAACTCAAGAGTATCGGAAAGATTAAGGAATTAAGGATTCGGATGCAGGCACCGAATCCAAGCGATGACCTTTTGGATGATCTACAACGGCGCTGTGATGGATTAGTGAAAGATTTCAAGGATGCTAATGTTACTGAACATGGGCTTTTTTACTCAACCAAGGGGCCATCTGGCATTGACTTGACAGCTCCGTTGATCAATGAGAAAATAAATGATATTCAAGGGCTTTATAGTGGATTGCCAGTTGAAGAATCCACAAAGAAAGGGTATGTATCTGTTGAAGCTACATCAACAACAGGCCGGAAGTATGCATCAGGAGAGTCAAAACCTATTAAGCGAATTATTGAAGGTATAGAAGATTTCTTTGATTCTTGTATTGATGCATTTCAGCAGTTGAGATAAGGAGATATTAGTATGGGCCAACAACCGACTGAAAATAATACAGCACAGGGGCTGTGGGGTCTATATAGATTTATCGATAAAAAGCAACCCGAAGTTAAATGGACCGCTGTTATGTCACTTTTAATGGAGTGCCTTTTTGTCGCATTGTCATTACACTCAAATTTCACTATATATGAATCTGATATATGCAACATAATACAATGTATTATTGCGGGGCTCATAGGCTTTATTGGGGTAGCTATCGCAGGTATCGCAATCGTAATAGCTTTATTTACTGCTGATCAAATCAAATTGATTGATGATCTGAAAGAAGGGTCTTTTGATCAATTGTTGTATGATTTTAAGTGGTTTGCATTAGTATCTGCCGTAGAAGCTGTTATTTTTATCGCTACTATTTTTGTGATTAAGAGTCCATACCCTATTGCCCCTATTTGGCTATTTTATATATTAACCTTCTGCTTAATATACGGGGTTTTATATTTGCTATTTTACGGATGTGCGCTAATTGGAAACTTTATTAAGATGGCCAAAATTAAGTGTGTTTTAGATAGTGCCTTAAAAGCGAAAAAAGACATATCTGTTGTAGCTATTGAGGTTCAATTGAATTTTTTGGTTTCAAAGCTTCTTGGCGGAGACAAACAGGCATCTCGTGAGTTCTATAATGAGCTTATAGAAATAATAGAAAAGAGTTCTATGAATAATAAGGATGAACTCATCGCTTATCTTAAAGAAAGATATACAGCTTTCTAATATAATGTAGACTTGCTCATTCAAATGTCATGTTATCCCGCGTATTGAAGCGCTCTTTTAACCCGGTTTAGGGGGGTATGTAACCGCACTAACCGGGAGAGCGCTTGACTGGAAGTCAAGAGGTCAGCGGTTCGATCCCGCTTATCTCCACCAGAAAGACCACAACGGAAGTTGTGGTCTTTCTTTTTGCTTTTTCGAAACGGAAGTCATGTCCGCTTTGAAAAGCATCACGTTCCGCTCATTAGCTGCGCCAGAAGTTCCATGAGTTTTGACTTGACCACAATGCCGCCGGTCGTATTTTGCGTCAGAATGCCGTCGCACAGCGGGGAGAACGCCGCACTCCACCATTGGAGGGTGTTTTGACCGTGCACGGCACAATAAAGCAGCATCACTGCAAGGCCGATCATCAGGGAAAGCTCCCATTTTGTCCATTTCATCAGAAAAAACCGCCCATCTCAAAGAATTTGCTTTGAGTATGGACGGTTTTTGCGTTTCCTAAACAAATTCGGCAAAGAATGTTTCAACGCGATCGCCTTGCAGCACTTCGCATGCGTTGCGGCAGAGCACCTCATCGGAGAAAAGACCGAATACCGCGCTGCCGGAGCCGGTCATCGCCGCGCATGCGGCGCCGTTTTCAACAAGCGCGCGCTTGATCTCCTCGATGCGCTCCCGCTGCGCGTCAGGAAGCGCCTGCTCAAAAACGTTGGAGACATTTTCGCACAGCGCGCCGCAATCGCCGCGCGCAATGGCGGAGAGCATCGCGTCCGTGTCGGGACGATGTGAGAGCATCACGCCGTCCACGCGCGCGAAGAGCGCGGGCGTGGAGATGGGGAAGTCCGGCTTGCAGACGGCGACAAAGCACTCCGGCGCGGGATTCAGAACGGTCAACTTCTCACCGCGGCCCTCGGCGAGCTGTGTGCCGCCGCAGATGCAGAAGGGAACGTCGCTGCCGATACGCGCACTGATCTGCTCAAGCCGCTCGTCCGTGAGCGCGGGGGAGACAAGATCGCGCAGTGCGCGCAGCACCGCCGCTGCGTCCGCGCTGCCGCCGGCCATACCGGCTTCGGACGGGATGCGCTTGGTGAGCGCGATGTCAATGCCGCCGCGGTAGTCCATGGCCTCGCAGAAGGCATTTGCCGCCTTGACGGCGAGGTTGCGTTCATCGCACGGCAGTTCCGCGCCCGCGATACGGCAGGTAATACCCTTGTCCGTGAGCGTAACGGTCACATCGTCGTGGAGCGAGATGGTCTGCATGACCATTTTCATCTCGTGGTAGCCGTCATCGCGCTTGCCGAGAATGTCGAGCGTCAGGTTGAGCTTGGCGTAGGCGGGAACGCTTATGCTGCGCACGGGCTCCTCCACCGGCGCGTCGAGCGCCTTGCCGCAGTGGGGGCAGTAGGCAACGCTATCGCCTATGCGTCCGAGCGGCCTGCCGCAGTGCGGGCAGCGGTAGTAAAGTACCCCGATCACGATGGCAAAGAGCATGATCGCGATGCCGAGAATGACGAGCGGTATGCTGACGCTTGTGCCAACGCCGCTGAGCAGCGCGCCGGAAAGCAACAGCGGTGTTTGGAGTTTTTGAACCCTGCGATAATTCATCAGGGGCTTTTTGCCATTCATTGCGGCCTCCTTCTGCGCTCAGTGTTTCTTTTTCTTGTGCTGAATTTTCTTCTTCTGTTCGGGCTCCGGCTCGTTGGCGACCCATGCACCGCAGTGCGGGCAGCGCTTCGGTGTGCCGCGGCCAAGGTGTTCGCCGCACTTGGGACAGCGGTAAAAGCGCCACCAGACGATGAGCGAAGCGCCCATCATCATAAGACCGATGAGTGCGGCGACATTGTTTTGAAATCCCCATGCGCCGACAAGGGAGACCAGCGCGCCGCCCCAAAGCAATACGTCCTGCCAGATCCTGGCTGTTTTCAAATCCATAATGAATCCTCCTGATGAGAAAAGCGCCGCAAGGCGGCGCTTTTCTGCAATGGTTGTAATTGATCAGCGGATCTTGCGCGCTTCCACATAGTAGCGCTTATCCTGTGCATGACCCATGGAGAAGGTCTTGCGGGGCAGAACGCCATCTGCCATAACGGTCTTGAAGAGCTGCTCCTTGCCCATCGCGGGAAGCAGGAAGCCCATGTTGCCCTCCTTGGAGCCGAGCTCGCGGGTGACCTCATCGCCGTGGATGTAGTCGACCTCGCCGCCGAACTGCTTGAGATACTCGTCGATGAAGGCCTGCAGCGTGCCGACGGCGAGCTGGACCTTCGGGTCGGGAACGGTGATGAAATCGTCGTGGCCGTTCCAGCAGACCTCGATGACATGGCCTTCGCCCTTGCCCTCGTGGGTGTTGGGGTAGAACTTCTTGAACTCTTCCATGAACTTCTCATGGTCGACGCCGAAGAGCACACGGTGGATGGGCTCGAACTGGAGCGCATCGTCGTGGTTGTTCACGACCTCAACGAGCGCGTAGCGGGAGGGAAGCGCGAGGTATTCCTCGGGCGTCTTGCCCTTCTTCTGCTCTTCGTAGCAGGCCTTGGCGGTGGCGAGGGAGTGGTTGCCGTCGCCCACAGCGAAGAGGAGCGGCGCCACGCCGGAAACGCCGTACTTGCTCTTCATCGCCTCGTCGGTCGTAAGGCCGGTCAGCGCGTCGGCAACGGCGTCGATCTGCGCGTCGGAGAGCTTGAAGCCCTTGATGTGACCGCCGTTCTCCATGAGGTCGAAGTCATAGACGGTCTCCATCGTGCCGGCAGCGGCGGTCAGCGGCTCGATGACGGTCTTCTCGGGGTCGTCGATCAGCAGCATGACGTGGGGCAGCTCGATGGGAGCGTTGCGGCGAACGCGGGCGCGCGGGGGGATACGATCGAGCACGGTGCCCTCGGTGGCGCGGATCAGCGCGCCGGAACCGGGCGTGAAGTCGTACTGATCGAGGTCGATCATGCCGATGAGGCCGTGGCGGATCTTACCGTCGCTCTGGCCGCGCTCGATGTAGATGAGGGAGTCCTTGAGCGTCTCGAAGATGCCTTCGCTGAGATACTTGCTCATGGAAGCGTTGATGTCGGCGATGAACTCGTCGACGTTGGGGGCCTTCAGGTTGGCCTCGGGCAGGATGAGGCGCAGGGTGGAAGGCGCGTCGCCGACGGTCTTCTCCACGCGCTCCCAGTACTCGGGCTCAGAAGTGAACTGGTCGCATGCGACGACCGCCCACTTGCTCATATCGACATTCTTGGGCAGCAGAATGTCGGAAGGATAGAAGCCAAGCTTGGAAAACTTTTCGTTCATGGTGATTCCTCCAGATATTGTTTGATAAGGGGGAGAGAAACGCTCTCCGGTGCGATAGTATCAGATAAATTATACAAAGGGCATAGAAAAAAAGCAATGGAGAAAGTGAAAAAATGTCTAAAAACGCTTTATTGCAATGGCACGATGGCTGTTTTTGCATGCTTGACGAATGCCGTGCAGCGTGATATTCTGGCGAACAATGCTAAAAACAAAGAATTCAGGTGATGGTTTTGGCGCAGCGCGCAGATCTGGGACACGGAAACGTCAAAAAACTGCTTTTTTCGCTCTCCGTGCCGACGATCACCTCGCAGATCGTCAACATGCTCTACAATCTGGTCGACCGCGTGTTCATCGGCCACATGCAGCCCGCCGAGAGCGTCGGAAAACTCGCACTCACAGGCGTTGGCGTATGCCTGCCGATCATCATGGTCATCTCGGCGTTCGCGTCGCTCATGGCCATCGGCGGCGCGCCGCGCGCCTCGATCGCCGAGGGCGCAGGCGAGAGCGAAAAATCCGAGCGCATCATGGGAAACTGTCTGACGATGCTTGTGATCACGGCGCTGGTGCTGACGGTGTTGTTCGAGTCCTTTGCCGAGCCGCTTTTACTGATGTTCGGCGCGAGCGAGAACACCGTCGGTTACGCGCTCGACTATATGCGAATCTATGCCATCGGCACGATCTTCGTGCAGCTGACACTTGGCATGAACGCCTACATCACGGCACAGGGCTTCGCCACCGTGAGCATGAAGACGGTGCTCATCGGCGCGCTCTTAAATACGGCTCTCGACCCGCTGTTCATCTTCGTGCTCGGTCTCGGCGTGCGCGGCGCGGCGCTGGCGACGGTGATCTCGCAGGCAGTGTCGGCCGTGTGGGTGATGACGTTCCTCACGGGAAAGAAGACGCGCTGGCACTTAAAGCGCGAGAACCTGCGCGTGGACGCGAAGATCGCGTTGCCGTGTATCGCGCTGGGACTTTCCCCGTTTGTGATGCAGTCGACGGAGAGCCTCATCGCCATCTGCTTCAATGCCTCCCTCCTGCGCTACGGCGGAGATGTGGCCGTGGGTGCGATGACGGTGCTGACAAGCGTGATGCAGTTTTTCAATATGCCGCTCCACGGGCTGACGCAGGGCGCGCAGCCCATCGTGAGCTACAATTTCGGCGCGCGGAATGCCCAACGTGTGCGCGAGGCGTTTTCCTGCCTGCTGCGCGCCTGCCTGAGTTATTCGATGGCGATCTGGCTTCTTGTTGAGCTTTTTCCGAGCGTATTCGTCCGGATCTTCAACAGCACCCCCTCTCTCGTCGCGTATGCTTCGCGCTCTGTGCGCATCTATATGGCGTGCAGCGGTATTTTTGGGATCCAGACGGCCTGCCAGCAGACCTTTGTGGCGCTGGGCAATGCCAAGACTTCACTTTTGCTTGCGGTCTGGAGAAAAATCATTCTGCTCGTCCCGCTCATTTACATTTTGCCGTGCTTTTTTGCGGACAAGGCGTTTGCGGTATTTCTGGCAGAACCTGTTGCCGATTTCGGTGCGGTGGTGATGACGAGCGTGATGTTCTACCGTCAGTTCCGCCGCTCGATGCGCGCGTTGGAAGAGACGACCGGAGAAACATAAATAAAAGGAGGGCACTGCCCTCCTTTTATTTTTTACGCTTGCCCGCCGCTTTCCGTCGGCTCTTTCTCGCGAAACAGCATCGTGATGCACCAGATGCCGGCGAGTCCCACCAGCGTGTAGATCACGCGGCTGAGCATACCGGTCTGCCCGCCGAATAAAAAGGCGACGCAGTCAAAGCCGAAAAGGCCGACGCTGCCCCAGTTGAGCGCGCCGATGACGGCAAGCGTCAGTGCGATCTTGTCGATGACCATAGAGTTCCCTCCTCAAAAAGATGGTTTGGTCTTTGGTAGTCTTTCCATTGGCAGCTGAAATATGCGCGCGGATGTTTTCTCCGTTGCCCGAAGAGGAGAAGTGTGATAAACTTTTTAAAAATGTTGTCGAAACAAAAGGGGGAAGGTTGCTTGCTGCACATACTGATGGGACGCGCGCGCACGGGTAAATCCGGGCGCGTGCTGCAAAGGATCGCCGCGCTGGGGGATTCCTCGCAGCAGATTCTGCTCGTGCCGGAGCATGCTTCGCATGTAGCGGAAATGGATCTTTGCAGGGTTTGCGGCGATACCGCTTCGCGCCATGCCGAGGCATTGACATTCAAACTGCTTGCTTCGCGTGTACTGGGCATCTGCGGCGGCAGCGCGGACGTGACGCTCGACAATGGAGGCAAGCTCCTGACGCTTCAGCGTACCCTCACAGAGCTTGCACCGTCGCTCAGGGTCTATAAGCGGCCGTCGCAGCGCGCGGCATTCCTGGAGAGTTTGCTCGCCGTGATGGAGGAATTGCAGGCTTACGCTGTTTCGCCCGAGCAGCTTGCGCAGAGCGTGGAGCAGATCGAAGGGGAGAGCGGCGACAAGCTGCGCGACCTTGCACTGATCTACGGCATTTATCTCGGCAAGCTCCACGCGCCGGGGCACGACGCGCGCGATGTGCTTGAAAAGCTGGAGGAAAACCTCGAAGCGTCGGGATATATTGACAATAAAGACATTTTCCTCGACGGTTTTTCGTATTTTACGGGGCGTGAGCTGCGCATTCTGCGTATCCTGCTGCGGCGCGCGAAGAGCGTGACGGTCACGCTGCTGGGCGATACGCAGGAGCGCGAGCTTTTTTCCGAAAGCCTGCGTGTGCGGGAGCGGCTGTATGCGCTCGCGCGCGATGTGGGTGTTTCCTGCGAGGAAGAGATCCTGCCGCCTGCCGAGGCGCATGGCGCGCTCGATCACATCGAGCGCTGCTTTTTCGGTGCGGCGGACGAATATGACCAAGCGACCGATACGGTCACGCTCTACGAGGCGGGTACTGCCTACAGCGAGTGCGAATGGGTCGCGTCGCAGATCTTGCAGCTTGTGCGCGAGCGAGGCTACCGCTACCGCGAGATCACCGTTACGGCGCGCAGCCTTGATTCCTACGCGGGGGCAGTCGAAAGCGTGTTTGCCCGCTACGGCATTCCACTCTATTATGCCCACCGCAGCGACATTCTGAAAAGCCCCGTGCTGACGCTGCTGCTCGGCGCGCTCGACGCTGCAAGCGGCGGCTTTGAGTATGAGGATGTGTTCCGCTGTCTCAAGACCGGCCTTGCCGGACTTAGCATGGAAGAGTGCGATCTTCTTGAAAACTATGCGCTCAAGTGGGAGTTGCGCGGCGCGATGTGGACGCGGGAAGCGCCGTGGACGGCGCATCCGGACGGCTACGGTGCGGACTGGACGGACGAGGCGAGAGCCCGGCTCGAAGCGGTCAATGCGCTGCGCGCACGCGTGCAGGGAGCATTTTTGCGCTTGAAGCAGGGCGTGGGCGGCAGCGGCGCGGCGGAGAAAAAAGTGCGCGCGCTGTACGACTACCTGGAAGAGGTGAACCTGCCGGAGACCTTGCAGGCGCAGACCGAGCGGCTTTTTGCCGCGGGCGATGCCCAGCGGGCAGAGGAAACGGCACAGCTGTGGGGCATTCTTTGCGGCGTGCTCGACCAGTTTGTGGAAATTTTGGGAGATACGACCCTCGACGCCGAGGAATTTGCAAGTCTGATGCGTTTGATTCTCACACAGTACAGTGTGGGGACGATCCCTGTGACGCTCGACGCGGTGAACCTTTGCGAAATGACGCGAAACGACCGCCACACGGTGCGAGCGCTTTTCCTGCTCGGCGCGAACGACGGCGTGCTGCCAGCGGAGAACCGCGGCGGCGTACTGCGCGACGAGGATCGCGCAGCGCTCGAGCAGCACGAGATCTTCCTTGCGCCGCACGGGATGGAGCAGTTTCATCTGGAGATCCAGAATCTCTACGCCGCGCTTGCTCAGCCGACCGAGAAGCTGACGGTTTCCTATCCCATTTCAGACGGGAAGGGCGCGGAGAAGCGACCGTCCTTTGTCATTGGCCGCATTGCGCGCCTGCTGCCGTCGATCAGCATAGAAACAGAGAGTGTTGACAAGGAATATCGCTTGTCGGCAAGAACGACTGCGCTTGAGTATGCGGGTGAGCAGATCGGCGGCGCGCTGTGGCGGTATTTTGAAAAACAGGGCGATGCGAAGAGCGCGCTGGAGGCGATGAGAGCAGCTTCGCATTATACGCGCGGACGGCTGTCGCCGGGCGCGGTGCGCGCGCTCTACGGCGATGCGGTGACGTTGTCCGCCTCGCGCATGGATAAGGCGCGCTCGTGTCACTTTGCCTACTTCATGCGCTATGGCCTGCGCGCCAAGGAGCGCACGGGCGCAGGCTTTGACGCGCCCCAGATCGGAACTTTCGTGCACGATGTGATGGAGAATACGCTGCGCGCGGCGAAAGAGCGCGGCGGGCTGCATGCCCTCTCCGAAGAAGCACTGCACGAACTTGTGCGCGCGTCGATCGAGGCATACATCGACCGTGTGCTGCCGGATCTGAACGAAAAAAGCGCGCGCTTCCAATATCTTTTCCGCCGCCTGTGCGCCGCGGTCGACCGCATCATGGACGAGGTGAGCGAGGAGCTGAAAAACTCTGATTTTGAGCCGCTGGCATTTGAGCTTGCCTTCGGCGCGGACGGCCAGCTGCCGGCCATCACGATCCGCGAGAAAAACGGCACGGCACGCGTTGTCGGCAAGGTCGACCGCGTGGACGGCTGGCTGCACAACGGGAAGCTATACCTTCGCGTGGTGGACTACAAGACAGGCAAGAAGAGCTTCGACCTTGCCGAGCTGCGCTACGGTCTGGGGCTTCAGATGCTGCTCTACCTCTTTACGCTCAAGGAAGAGGGACGGGCACTTTTCGGCGGGCAGGAGATCGTGCCGGCGGGCGTCCTCTATACGCCCGCGCGCGAGCCGATGCTGCGCTGCGCGCGCGGTACCGCGCCGGAAAAGATCGAGAAAGCGCGCAAAAAGGAGCTGCGCCGCAGCGGCATGGTGCTCGAGGACCCGGCGGTCTTGCAGGCGATGGAGCACAGCGCGCTGACCTCGCCCTGCTATCTGCCCATCGCGGTGAAAAAAGACGGCGCGGTGACAGGGAGCCTTGCTTCTGCCGAGCAGCTGAGCAAGCTCTCGAAATACGTCGATCTTCTGCTGCATGAGATCACGCAGGAGGTTTTTGCAGGCAACATCGACGCCGATCCCTACGCGCGCACACCGCAGCTGTCGGCCTGCACATACTGCGAATTTGCAAGCGCATGCCACTTTGAAAACGGCTGCGGCAGCGACCGCATGGAGTATATCAAGGCGACGAAAAACGATGAATTCTGGCAGCATATCGACGAGGTGAACGGAAAGGAGGCGCGCAGCGATGGCTGAAAAATTGACGAACGAACAGCAGTCAGCGGTGGATAGCCGCGAGCGCAGCCTTCTTGTCTCCGCGGCGGCGGGCTCGGGCAAAACGAAGGTGCTCGTCGAGCGGCTCTTTTCTTATGTGGAGCGCGAGGGTGCGAACCTCGACGATTTTCTCATCATCACCTACACGCGCGCCGCGGCGAGCGAGCTGCGCGGAAAGATCGCCAAAGCCCTCAATGAGCGCATGGAGCGCGACCCCGGCAACTATCATCTGAGGCAGCAGATGCTGCGCGTTTACCGCGCGGACATCAAAACGGTGGACGCGTTCTGCACCTCGCTCCTGCGCGAAAACTGCCATCTGCTCGGAGAGGACGCACGCGGACACGCGCTGCGCCCGGATTTCCGCGTGTTGGATGAAAATGAGGCAGAGGTGCTGCGCGGGCGCGTGCTTGCGCGCACACTGGAGGACTTTTACGACCACTTGACGAGCGGCGGCACGCTGCTTGCCGACACGCTCGGTGCGGGGCGCGACGACAGTGCGCTGGAGCAGCTGGTGCTGGAGCTGCACGCGAAATTGCAGGCGCAGCCGTATGAGGACAAATGGCTCGACGCGCAGCGCGCCTTCTGGCGCGCGGTACCGGAAAAAATCGAAGATACGCCCTACGGTAAGATCCTTTTGAACGAGGTGGGGCGCAAGGCGCGCCACTGCAAAAGCCTTTTGCAGCGCGCAGCGCAGGAGATGTGCGCAAACGACGCGCTGAACCAGAAATACGCCCCCGCGTTCCTCGACGCTTCCTACCAATTGGAGACGTTGGAAGGAAAGATAGCGCAGGGGTGGGACGCGGCACGCGGCGTGACCATTGCGTTCCCGCGGCTTGCCGCGGTGAAGGACAGCGACGGCGGCGAGATGAAAGCACGCATGAAGGGACTGTGGGATAACTGTAAGGAGACCGTCAAGGAATTTGCAGAGCTTTTTGCCGCCTCTTCAGACGAGGCGGTGGAGGATCTTCGTACAATGGCGCCCGCCATGCTTGCGATCATCGACCTGACGGCGGACTTTTCCAGACGGTACAATGAGGAAAAGCGGCGGCGGAATTCTGCTGACTTCTCCGATCAGGAGCACGAGGCCATCCGCCTGCTCGTTGGGGAAAACGGTGAGCCGACGGAGCTTGCGGCGCTTGTGAGCACGCGCTACCGCGAGATCATGGTGGACGAGTATCAGGATACCAACGAGGTGCAGAACCGGATCTTTGACGCGATATCTTGTAAAGGAGAAAACCTTTTCACGGTAGGTGACGTCAAACAAAGCATCTACCGCTTCCGCCTGGCCGATCCGCGCATCTTTTTGCAGCATTACAACACCTGGCCGCCGCTTGCGGCGGCGGACGAGCACGAGAGCGCAAAGCTCCTGCTCTCGTGCAACTTCCGCTCGCGCAAGGAGGTTCTGGAAGCGACAAACTTTGTCTTCCGCAATGTTCTTTCCCGGGAAATGGGAGAGCTGGACTATGGGGAGGACGAAATGCTGCGCCCCGGTGCAAGCTATGCTGAATCGAGCGTGTGCGGCGCGGAATTCCATCTGCTTGATCTGCCGACGCAGACAGGCGAGCATCGCGTGCGCGCGAGCGAGGCGGAGGCGGCGTTCGTTGCGGACTATATCCGCAACATGCTGTCAAGCAAATTTACTGTACAGGACGATAAAGCACGGGAGCTGCGGCCTGTGCGCGAGGAGGACATCGTCATCCTGATGCGTTCGCCGAGCACGCGCCTTCTGGACTATCGCCGCGCGTTGGAATCGCGCGGGATCCGCTGTGCCGCCGATGCGGGCGAGGACTTTTTTGCCTCGATGGAGATCGCGGTGCTGTTCTCGTTTTTGCAGGTGATCGACAATCCGCGCCAGGATGTGCCGCTGATCGCTGTGCTGCGCTCGCCGCTGTTCGGTTTTGTGCCCGATGAGCTTGCAACGCTCCGCTCGCAGCAGCGCACAGGCGACTTCTATGACGCGCTGCTTTTGAGCGAGGACGGGCACAGCAAGGCATTTCTTGCGGTGCTGCAATCGCTGCGCGACAGTGCCGCGCACCTGAGCGTGCGCGAGCTGCTGAGTGAAATTTACCGTAAGTGCAACGTGCTCGGCATCTTCGGCGCGATGCACCGCGGGGCAGAGCGAAAGGATAATCTGCTCGCCTTTCTGGAACTGAGCGAGGATTTCGCGCGCACGGGGCGGCAGGGACTTTTCGACTTTGTGCGCACGCTGCGCGAGCAGCTTGCGAGCGGGGAAGCCGCCGCCATGCAGACGACGCACGCTTCCAGCGGCGTTCGCATCATGTCTATTCACAAGTCAAAAGGATTGGAATTCCCGGTCGTGATCCTCTCCGACCTTGCGCGGCGCTTCAGCAACATGGACTTCCAAAGTTCGGTGCTGGTGCATCCGCAGCTCGGGCTGGGGCCGGTGTGCGTGGACGCGCGGCGACACATTCAGTACCCGACGATTGCGCGTCAGGCACTTGAGCGCACGCTGCGCCGCGAGGCCAAGGCCGAAGAGCTGCGCGTGCTGTATGTTGCGATGACGCGTGCAAAGGAAAAGCTCGTCATGGTGCATACGCAGGCGAACGCAGGCGGGCGTGTTGCCGATCTGATGGCGCTGAGCGACTGCCCGGTGCTGCCCGAAGCGGTGGACAGCGGAAAATGCATGGGCGACTGGATCATGCTGCCGCTATTGCAGCGCAGCGAGGCGGGGGCGCTGCGCGCATTTGCAGGGCAGAACAGCGAGGGCCGCTTCTTTGCGGAGGAAACGCCGTGGACGGTGTGTGTGCACGATGGGCTGCAATTCGCTGCGCCCGCGCAGCAAAGCGACGCTGCGGCGGAGAAACGCGCGCCGCAGCGTGAAGAGCTGCCGGCAGATTTTGCCGCCCTGTCATACCGCTACCCCTATGCAGAACAGACGGCCTTTCCCGCCAAGCTGACCGCTACACAGCTCAAGGGACGCGCGATTGATGAGGAGATCTCTGAAAATACGACGCTGCCGCCGCGGCTGCGCAATCTCTGTAAACCAAAATTCCTTGCAGGAAAGACGGCGCTCACCGGCGCCGAACGCGGCACGGCGCTGCATCTTGTGATGCAGGATCTCGATTTCTTCTGCGAACCCGATGAGCAGAGCGTGCGCGCGCAGATCGAAGCGATGCGCGCACAGCGCAAGCTGACAGAGGAGCAGGCAAAGGCCGCAGATGTGCACGCGATCGTCCGGTTCCTGCGGAGCGACCTTGCTGTACGCATCCGGAAAAGCGAACAGGTAGAGCGCGAGTACCGCTTCTCTCTGCTCCGACCTGTGCGGGACTTTTCCTCACTTGATGCGGACGATTCCGTTCTGCTGCAGGGCGTGGTGGACTGCTTCTTTGAAGAGGACGGCGAGCTTGTGGTCGTGGACTTCAAGACCGATCATGTTTCGTGTGCGCAGCTTGATGAGCGCGCCGAGCACTATCGCCCGCAGCTTGAGGCGTACTCCATGGCGCTCACACGCGTGATGGGGAAAAAGGTCAAAGAAAAGGTGCTGTATTTCTTCTCCGTAGGAGAAGAGGTGCGGCTGTAAAGATGAAAAAAGCGTCCGCACAAACGTGCGGACGCTTTTTGATGCATGTTCTTATACGATGAAAAATTCCAGTGCGATGACCGATGCGCAACAGATGAGCGACACGGGGAGAAGCCCCAGCCCGCACCATGCAGCGATGATGCCGATGACCATGGCGGCAGCGCCCGCGATGGGCGACTGTGTGGCGTTCATGATGGCGGGGAAGGTCATCACTGAAAGCGTGACATAGGGAACATAGAAGAGGAACGAGCGCAGAAACACGCTGCGGATGGGTTTGCGGATCAGTGTGAGCGGCAGGACGCGAATGAGGTAAGTCGTGGCCGCCATGACCAGAATATAGAGATAGGTCTTCATACGCCGCGCACCTCCTCTTCTACGGCTTCGCCTTCGATGGTTTCTTCCTTCTGCGGGAAGAGCACAGCGACCGCCGCCGAGATCACGATGGTCAAAATCAGAATGCGCGTACCCTCGGAAAGCTCGCGCAGAACGGGCAGGACGCTTGCGAGCCAGCCAAGAAGAAAGCTCACGATGATGCAGCCGAGCACAACGCGGTCGCGCTTGCCCATGGGGACGATGATGGCGATGAACATGCCGAAGAGCATGACAGAAAATCCGCTGACCGCCCATACCGGCATGAGATTCCCGAGCAGCACGCCGATGACGGTGCCGGCGCTCCAGCAGGGCATGGCCGCGCACATCGCGCCGATATAGTACCAGACATTCAGATACCCCGGCTGCGAGATGGCGATGCCGAAGAGCTCGTCGGTCAGGTCATAGCCGATGATGAGGCGGAAGATGAGCGGCGTGTCGGGAGAGAGATGTTGGCTGAGCGCGCAGCTCATCAGCATGTAGCGCGCGTTGATGACGAGCATCATCGCTGCCATGATGAGAAAGCCGGAGTCGCTCGCAATGATGGTGATGCCGCCGTACTCGCCGGCGGAGGCATTGTTGAGAAAGCTGAGCAGAAAGCCCTGAAACGCGGTCAGATTTGCCGCGCGGCAGGAGATGCCGAGGCCGAAGCTCACGGCAAAATAACCGAGCCCGATGGGGAAGCCGTCGCGCAGTCCCCGCAGAAAGTGTCTTTTTGGCATAATCAAATAAGTCCTTTACTTGATGGATCGTCTGTGACGCAGCGCGCTAAGCGCCATTATATGACCGGAAGAGACAGAAGTAAAGAGAAATTGCCGGACAGATCTTGAAAAAACAGGAGGAAATTGGGGAAAAACAGTCACGAAGCATAAATGAGAAAAGATTTGAAAATTTCTCTTGCAATTTGACAGAAAGCGTGGTAACATACCAAATGGCTTTGTTATCAAGGTACATTTGGATCGGAAAGAGGTGAACACGAGCAATGAAGGAAGGAATCCATCCCAATTATCAGCAGACTACTATTACTTGCGCCTGCGGTAATGTGATTGAGACAGGTTCCACCAAGCAGAATATCAAGGTGGAAGTGTGCTCTAAGTGTCACCCCTTCTTCACTGGTAAGCAGAAGCTGGTCGATACCGGCGGCCGCGTTGCCAAGTTCAACAAGAAGTTCGGCCTGAACTAATTCAATCACAAAAGCAGCTCTGCTACGGCAGAGCTGCTTTTTTCTGCATTTTTGGGAAAAACACTCAGCTTTGCTCATCGGGGTACTTGACAATAAAGGAGAGCGGCTCACTGAGACTTTGGTCGCGGTAGTTTATCTCCTCGTAGCTGTCGCCGCCTGCAATGGCGCGCACCTGGAAGAGGCGGACGCGCAGTACGGTGTCGTCTGCAAGGTTAACGACAAGCTCACAGATGAGCGGTGTTTCTTCGAGAGAAAGGGAGAAAGAGATCGGTTCATCGCCGGAAGCGGTGGAGAGATCGTAATAGGCAGCGCCCTCCGGGACGGCAACGGCTTCAGCGGTGTCGTCACCGAAAGAGGTGCCGTCGCTGCCGTCGCTGCACGACGCTTCAAGCATCACGCGCCTGAGCAGCTGATTGGTGCGCGTGTATTCAAGATACGCGCTGCGAATGGAAGCGCGAGACAGCGCGCCGAGCGAAATGCTGCCGAAAAGGCGCGCGTCGGAAGAAGGCTTAAAGTTATATTCCCACGGCTTGCCGGTGCTGCGGCTGTAGGAATAGGGGATAAAGAGATCGTTGACCTGCGGCAGGGCATTGTCCTTGAGAGAAGAGATCGAGCCAAGGTCTCCCGACTGCTTTGCGCCGTCCTTTTCAAAGCTGACGCTGACATCGAGATCATTGCTCAGCGCAAGCGTCACTTCACCGGTGAGATACCCGTGATCATCCTGCGTGAGCGGCAGACGATGGCAGTTTTCGGGGGAAGGGTCGTCGCGGTCGGTCACAAGAAGGCTCACGAGCGTCTCTTCGTCGATCGCCTTCGGCAGCAGCGAAAAGGCGAGCGTACACTCCTTCTTTTTGAGGTCGACGTTTGTGATCTCGTAATTATACTGTGAGATCAGGCTCGACTCGCGCGTCAAAATGTCCGAGACGTTATTGCTGATGCCGTCGATCTGGTTGGAGAGATTGCTCTGCACGCTGTAGAGCTGGCTGCGAAGGTCATTCACTTGCATGCTGAGCGTGTTGATGCGGTTATTGTAGTGCGCGCCGACGGCGATGAGCGCGGCGAGCGCCACGGCCGCGCCGCCGATGATCTTCTTATGCTGCGTGCAGAAGGTGCGAAAATCCGGCTTTGCCGCGGGAGAACGCTCGGCAGCGTCCTGCGCTGCGCCCTCGGCGGCGGGAGCGGCGGGGGAACTGTCCTGCTGCTCTTTGGCGTGCTCAAGGCTCAAAAGCGCGTCGACGGAGACCTGATAGATCTTGCTCAGCTCGATGAGCTTTGGAAGCTCCGGCTGCGTGGCGCCGGATTCCCATTTGGAGACGGCCTGACGCGAAACGCCGAGTTTTTCGGCAAGTTCCTCTTGCGACATACCGCTCGCGCGGCGCAGTTCGTATAGCTTTTCATAAAGTTCCATGCGTGATTCCTCCTTTGGGGAATGATGCTGCGTTCGACGCCGTGCACTGCGCCTTTGCAGGAAAAGCATAGCAGGAAAACGGGAGAAAACACCACCAACCGGGCGTTTCTTTTTGTCAACCTGAGGTTGCGTCCACCATATTTTCGCATGAAAGGGGCGGAAATGTCAATGAAAAGCGTTACCCCCTTTTCTTTTGGCGGAGAATACTCTATAATAAAAACGATTTGCACAGCGCCGCACGGCGCGATAAGGAGAATCTATGGAAGAATTGAAAGAGAACAACGCGCCGCGCGACCGGGCGATCCTGGTCGGTCTTTCCTCGCCGCGGCTCGATAAAAAGGAAAACGCGGACGAGGAGAGCTTGGAAGAGCTTGGCGCGCTCGTCGAAACGGCGGGCGGCGTCAGCGTCGGCGTCGTGCTGCAAACGCTGCCCTCGCCCAATCCGCACACCTTTATCGGCGAGGGTAAGGTGGACGAGATCCGCGAGCTGGTAAAGTCGCAGGAGGCGACGATGGTCATTTTCGACAACGACCTCTCGCCCTCGCAGATGCGCGTTCTATGCGAAGAATTCGGCGTGCAGGTGCTCGACCGCAGTGGACTCATCCTTGACATTTTCGCTCAGCGGGCGAAGACGAAAGAGGGCCGACTTCAGGTCGAGCTTGCGCAGTATCAATACCTGCTGCCGCGCCTCATCGGTATGTGGACGCACCTGGAACGTCAGGCGGGCACGTCTGGCAAAGGTCCCATCGGCTCGAAGGGCCCGGGCGAAACGCAGCTTGAGACCGACCGCCGCCATATCCACCGCAAGATCGACAAGCTCAAGTCCGATCTTGAGGAGGTGCGCCGCGTGCGCGCGACGCAGCGCGACCGCCGCAGCAAGAATGAGATCCCGGTCGTCGCCATCGTCGGCTACACAAACGCGGGCAAGTCAACGCTCCTGAATGCGCTGACCGGCGCGGACATTCCCGCGAACGACCGCCTGTTCGACACGCTGGATACGACGACGCGCCTTCTCACTGTGTCCGACACGCTGGATGTCGTGATCTCCGACACGGTCGGCTTTATCCGCAAGCTGCCGCACCAGCTGATCGAGGCCTTCAAGGCAACGCTCGAGGAACTCGAATACGCCGACCTTCTTCTGCACGTCATCGACATTTCCGACCCGCACTGGCTCGAGCAGGCGCAGATCGTGGACGAGCTGATCGAAGAACTGGGCGCACAGCAGATCCCGTGTCTGCGCGTTTACAACAAGTCCGACCGCTACTTCGGCGATATTCGCCCGCACGGGGAGGACAGCGTCAACATCAGCGCCAAGACCGGCGAGGGCGTGGATGAGCTGCTTGCGCGCATCGACAAGCTCCTCGACAAGGGCACGCGCCGCGTGACGATCCACCTGCCCTATGACAAGGGCGGCCTTCTCGATATGCTCTACCGCGAGGCAAAGGTCGAATCTGTCGAATATGGCGAGACCATCGATGTTGCGGCCGTCTGCGTGCCGCGCGTCATCGGGCAGGTGAAGGACTACATCGAGGGTTACCGCGAGCCGAAGGAGGACTGGGAGGAATGACGTTTGAAACGACGCGCCTTCTCCTGCGCCCGTGGTGCGAGAGCGACGCGGAGAGCTGCTATCGATACGCGAGGGATCCGTTTGTCGGTCCCGCCGCAGGCTGGCCGGCGCATACGAGCGTGGAGAACTCCCGCGAGATCATCCGAACCGTCCTCTCGGAGCCGGACACGTTTGCGGTCATTTTGAAGGAACGGCCCGACGAGCCGATCGGCTCCATCGGCGTGTTTCCGACGGAAGCGCCGGAAATCGGGAATGAGCCGGAAATCGGCTATTGGATCGGCCGCCCGTTCTGGGGTCAGGGGCTTATCCCTGAAGCCGTGCGAGAACTGCTGAGGTATTGCTTTGAGGATAAAGGCGCACAGCGGGTCTGGTGTTCGCACTATGCCGGCAACGAGAAGTCAAAGCGCGTGATCGAAAAGTGTGGCTTTTCTTATGAGCTGACCTGTGAAAGGCCGACGCTTGTGGACGATGCGCTGCGGCCGACGCTTTTTTACGCCCTTACGAAAGAAAAGTGGGAGAAAACTCGCTGAAAGGAACATTGAAACCATGACAGAGTACCTTGTCCCATACGCAAACGCGGAGAGCGAGTTTGAAGAAAAGCGCTCGCGCTTCATCAGCCACGTTTTCCTTGTGGAGAGCGAGGCGGAGGCCCGCGCGCGCATCGACGAGATGAAGAAGAAATACTACGACGCGCGCCACAATTGCTGGTGCTTCGTCCTGCACGACGGCACCGTTCGCTACGGCGACGACGGCGAGCCGCAGGGCACGGCAGGCCAGCCGATGCTCAACGTCTTCCAGCGCGAAAACGTCGAAAACGTCGTGTGCATCGTGACGCGCTACTTCGGCGGGATCCTGCTCGGCGCGGGCGGGCTGACGCGCGCCTACGCCAAGGCGGCGAAGGACGCGCTTGACAAGGCGGGCAAGGCGCGGATGCAGCCCTTTTCCGTGCTGCTGCTCGAGTGCCCGTACCCGATGTTTGAGCGCGTGAAGCTGCTTATTGAAGATCACGAGGGCCGTATCGAGTCGAGCGACTACGGCGCGGCGGTGACGCTGAGCTTCTTGCTGCCCGTGGGGAAGGTGGAGGCATTTTCCGCCGCGCTCACGGAGCTTTCCGGCGGGCAGATGAGCGCGGAAGAAGTCGAGCAGCGCTTTCTGCCCGGTGCAAGGGAGTGAACCCCTTCAGCGGAGGGCGATTTCCGCTCGCACGACAAGTGATAAAAAAGGAACGCACTCAAAAAAGTGCGTTCCTTTTTCGTTATGATGCGTTACTGCTTTCCCGCGAGGTAATAGTCGCTCTGTCCCGGATGGTAGAAGGGGCAGGCGGTCAGCTTGCCGCGCAGGAACGACGCCATCTCGTCCTCATCGAGTTGCTCGTCGCAGTAGTAGCTGTCGGACTCTTCATCGTAGCTGTAATAAACGCAGTCCTCGCACAGACTGACGGACATGAGATCACCTCCCGCGGGTAGAATTTAGTGCTGATACTCGAATTCCAGCTCGTACATGCTGACAATATCGCCATCTTTGATGCCGAGATCCTCAAGCTGCTGGAAAACGCCGTTTTCGCGCAGCATCTTATCAAAGAACATCCGGCTCTCGTAGTCACCGAAGTTGACGTTGCTCATAAGGCGTTCAAGCCACTTGCCCTCGACAATGTAGGTGTTGTCTTCGACGGTGATCTTGAGCGGCTCGCTCGCGTCGATCTTGACGGGCTTGGGAACGTACTCGGGCTCGTAGACCGTGACGGGCGGGAGTGTGGAGAGCTTTTCGGCAATCTTGAGCACGAGCTCGCGCGTGCCGCTGTGGGACGCGGCGGAGAGGGCAAAGAGGGGGAAGCCCAGCGGCTCGACGTGCGCACGCAGGGCCTCCAGCAGGCTTTCGTCCTCCATGATGTCGGTCTTGTTGGCGACGACGATCTGCGGGCGGGTGGCAAGCTCGGGGGAATACTGCGAAAGCTCTGCGTTGATCGCATCGAAGTCCGCGACGGGGTCACGCCCCTCGCTGCCGGAAACATCGACCACGTGGACGAGCAGGCGGCAGCGGTCGATGTGACGCAGGAAATCGTGACCGAGACCCGCGCCCTCGGCCGCACCCTCGATGATGCCGGGGATATCGGCCATGACGAAGGAAACGCCCTCGTCGACGTACACGACGCCGAGGTTGGGGTAGAGGGTGGTGAAGTGGTAGTTCGCGATCTTGGGGCGCGCTTTGGATACGACGGAAAGAAGCGTCGACTTGCCGACATTCGGAAAGCCGATGAGACCAACGTCTGCAAGCAGCTTCAGCTCGAGCACAACGTCGTGCTCTTCACCCTCAAGGCCGGATTTTGCAAAGCGCGGTGCCTGGCGGGTCGGTGTTGCGAAGTGGGCGTTGCCCCAGCCGCCCTTGCCGCCGCGGCAGAGAATGAACGGCTCAGAGTCGGACATATCCTTGATGATCTCGTTGCTCTCCGCGTCGCGCACGACGGTGCCGCGGGGCACACGGATCGTGAGATCCTTGCCCTGCTTGCCGTATTTGCGCGCGCCCTGACCGTCCATGCCGGTCTCGGCGACGTATTTGCGCTTATAGCGGAAGTCCATCAGTGTCGACATGTTGTCGTCGACGACGAGTACAATGTTGCCGCCGTTGCCGCCGTCACCGCCGTCGGGGCCGCCTGCGGAGACATATTTTTCGCGGTGGAACGCCACCGCGCCGTTGCCGCCCTTGCCTGCGCGGCAGAAGATGCGCGCCTTATCAATAAAAGATGCTGCCATGTTGGCACCTCCTTGAAATCTTGTTATTCCTGAACAAATAGTGTACCCGTTTTTTGACGATTCGTCAAGAAAAACGAAACATTTCACAAAAAAGAAAATGTGGAGAAAAATCGGGAACTTTTGCTTTTCCGCTTCCGTCAAAGGAAACGATACAAACCGGAAAGGAAGCGGAACACTTGAAAAGACTGATTATGCTGATGATGGTCGTCGCCGTGACAGCGGCGCTTCTGGCCTGCACGAAGGACGGCCGGGAGAATGAAAATGACGACGTAGAGATAGAGCCGCAGTACGCGGGCGCAGACACGATGACGCTGCGCGTGGTGGGCAGCGGGGAAGGCGGCATACTTGTTTTGGCAGGGGAGACGGAACTCTATACCCTGCCGCTCAACGGCGTGACGCTGTATTTAGACGGCAGCAGCGTGTCCGCTGCCGAGATCGAGAGCGGCATGACCGCCGAGGTCTGGTACACCGGCGGCGTGCAGGAGACGTATCCCGCGAAGTTTTCTCAGGTGGTGGCCGTATCGCTTTCACGTGAGGACGATGCGCGCTATGATCTCTGCGGCCTCTACTTGCAGGTGCTGGAGGACCTATGGAACGAGGACGACGGGCTCAACGGCGGCGCGGAAATCGTGAGCGTGGATCTGAGCAAGGCACCCGGCGGACTGACTGTCGGCGAAAAGGCGGCGATCGCCTATGCGTTTTCGCAGAGACACGGTGTGGAAGGCTTGACGATGACCTTTGACGAGCTGCGCGAGGAAGGGTATCTTGCGGGCGAAAAGACGGAGGACGGAAAAACGGCCTATTCGTTCACGAACGGCCTGCTTTTCACCATCACGCCCGATGAAAGCGCGGAGGGGGAGGGCTTTTCACTGCCGGTGGTCTGCTTCAGCGCTGAAAAGTGGCGCTCGCCGCTCGGCGCGTATTACTTTACGGAATGCACGGCTTCCCGCGGGGAGAGCGGCTGGGAATACAGCGTCGGCGCGGAAATGATCGCCTGAGTTACAGCAGAGTTTTTAATTCCAACAGCGAATCGACGATCTGGTCGGCTGCGCAATGCTCCGGAACGGGGCGGTGTGCGTGGTTGTACCAGATCGTTTTCATGCCCGCATTTTTGCCGCCGGCGATGTCGGCGGTCAGCGAGTCGCCGATCATGACGCATTCGTCCGCGGCAACATCGGGAAGAAAAGCGCGGCAGGCGTCGAAAAACGCCTTCTCGGGCTTGCGGTAGCCGAGCGACTCCGAAACAAATACATGGTCAAAGTAGGGGAGAAAGCCTGACATAGAGAGACGGTTGAGCTGCTGGTCGTGGAAGGCGTTGCTCGCCGCGCAGAGAATGTACTTTCCCTTGAGATAGAGGCAGATCTCGTCCGCGCCGTCGACGGGGATGGCCGTCTCGTAGAGAAGGTCCAAAAACCGTTTTTCGAACGCGACGCCGTCGGCCTCAATGCCGAGGGCTTCGAAGATGCGGTTCCAGCGGAACTCAAAAAGCTGCTGCGTGGTGAGCTCGCCGCGCTCGATCTGCTGCCAGAGCACATCGTTGATGCGCGTGAACACCGCGTAGGTGGAATTGTCGAAGGGTAAGCCGCGCTCGGCAAAGCCGATGCGCATGGCCTGCTCGGCGCACTTGCCGAAATCGAGCAGCGTGTCGTCGATGTCCATGAGGACTGCTTTGAGCATGGGGGAACCTCCTGCGGAAAAAGTAAGAAAAAAGCCCCGAGCATTCGCTCAGGGCTTTTCGTTGTGCAATTACTCAGCGGGGTAAACAGAAGCCTGCTTACGATCCTTGCCGAGACGCTCGAAACGGAGCACGCCGCTCTCCTTGGCGTAGAGAGTATCGTCAGAGCCGATACCGACATTGACGCCCGGATGGATGTGGGTGCCGCGCTGGCGCACAAGAATGTTGCCGGCGAGAACGAACTGACCGTCAGCGCGCTTGGGGCCAAGGCGCTTGGCGTTAGAGTCACGGCCGTTCTTCGTGGAGCCGCCGCCCTTCTTGTGGGCGAAAAACTGAAGACCGATGTTCAGCATGGTGATTTGCCATCCTTTCTGTAAGATGATCGGAACAGGAAGCTTACGCTTCCATGACTTCGATGTTGTCCGGATATTCGCTGTGCAGCTCGGAAAAGAGCAGCATCAAACCCGTTAAAAGAGCCTGACAGGTGCTCTCGTTCACAGCGGAGAGGCCGCCGGGGAGACGAAATTCCACAGCGCCGGAGCGTTCATGGACCTTGACGGAAGCGGCAAGACCGAGCACATCGTTCACGGTGCTTTCCACAAGGCGAACCGCGCTTGTGATCGCCGCGCAGACGATGTCGGATCCTGCTTCGCTGTAACCGCTGTGTCCCTTGGCATCAAAACCGATGATGCGTTTTCCTTCGGTGAGGAATGTAACAGTGGTCATGCCTTAGACGGAGATCTTGCCGATCTCAACCTTGGTATAAGGCTGACGATGACCCTGACGCTTGTGATAGCCCTTCTTGGCCTTGTACTTGTAAACGCGGACCTTCTTGCCCTTGCCGTTCTTGACGACGGTGGCCTCCACCTTCGCACCCTCCACCACGGGAGCGCCAAACTTGGTGTTTTCGCCGTCAACGATCGCCAGAACCTGATCGAAGGTAACGGCGTCGCCCGCCTCGACGGGGAGCTTCTCGATGAACAGGGTGTCGCCCTCGTTCACCACGTACTGCTTACCGCCGGTAACGATGATCGCTTGCATTGCTTGCACCTCTTTCCTTAATTACGGACTCGCTGTCGGGGGCGTTCGAAAAGCCTCGAAAGCCTTCGAAACTTTATGCCCATTCAAAGCGGCTGTCCAAGTATACCTGCTGGCATTGGAAAAGTCAATAGATTTTTGAAAAATTCTCTGCATTTTTCCGCGCAGGCAAGAGGAAAAGAAAATGCGGCGATCCGGCGCGCAAAAGCGTGCGGTTTTGCATACTTTTTGCCCGTTGGCAAACAATAACCGCAGAAGAAACAACAGGAAGGAGATTTTTTTAATATGGAAAAGCGAAAAGAGCTGTGGCGCGCGCTGCCGTTTGTGATGGCGCTGCTGCTTTTGACCCTTGTGCCGGTACAGAGCGCTTCGGCGATCTTTGGCAGAGGGAAGGAAGAGACGAAGGCCGTCGAGGGCGCGCCGGTAGCGGAAAATATGGCGATCAGGGTCTTCCGCGGCGTTGCGTATGAAGGCGCGTTCCGCGCTGTGGACAACGAGGGCGACGAGATCACCTTTGCCATTGCGCAGGAGGCGAAAAAGGGAACCGTCACACTGACAGAGGACGGCCTCGGCTTTGTCTATACGCCGCATGGCAAGCTCGGGAGCGACAGCTTCACCTATACGGCGAGCGATGCCTACGGCAACACGTCGCTTCCGGCAACGGTGAGCGTTACGATCGAAAAGGCGAATAGCGGCGTCTGCTATGCCGACATGGCCGGCAACCGCGCGCACACAGCGGCGGTCGATCTTGCTGAGCACGATGTTTTTACGGGGGCAAGGCTCGGCGGCAGCTATTTCTTTGAGCCGGAGCGCACGCTCTCGCGCGGTGAATTTATCGCCATGGCGCTCGCGGCGATGGACGTGAGCGCGGAAGAAGTGCAGATGACCGGCTTTTGCGACGATGCAAGCATTCCCTCCTGGGCAAAGGGCTATGCCGTGAGCGCGCTGAACGCGGGAGTGGTGTCCGGCGTCAGTACAGCGGAGGGCGCTGCCTTTCGCGCAGGTGATCTGATCACGCTCAACGAGGCGGCGGTCGTTCTGAACCGGCTGCTCCGCGTGACGGATGTTGACCTCTCGGATTACGACGCGCAGGACGCAGAGAATGCCTGGTGCGCGCAGGCAGTGGCGAATTTACAGTCCGTCAGCATCATCGAGAGCGGGCGCTTTTCTGCCGACGAGATGCGCTCGGGCGTGACGCGCGCACAGGCGGCGGAAATGCTCAGCGCGGCGATGTTGCTCAGGAATGACCGCAATGAAAAGGGCGGGCTTCTTTCCGGGCTCTTCGGCTGAGGAAACAAGGAAAAGCAAACAAAAGAGAACGGTTTTTGACCGTTCTCTTTTGCTTGTAATTGGGAAAAAGCTGTGGTAAAGTGTACATTAGTATAGTATGGATAAACGGGGGGCGGTGATGCCCCTTTCAGAAATAAGGAGGAAAACGATATGCGTATCGTTGTTTTAGCGGGTGGACTGAGCATGGAGCGAAATGTTTCGCTCTCAAGCGGCAACAAGATCTGCCGTGCGCTGCGTTCTCGCGGCCATCAGGCAATCTTAGTGGATATGTTCCTAGGCTTTGAGGATTATGAGGGCAAGCTTGATGACGTTTTTGATGCGCCGGACGGCTTCTGCGGCGACTATTCCGTCGCTGAGGCGGAGCCGGATCTTGCCGCCGTGCGCGCAAGCCGCAAGGATCAGAGCCGCAGCATGTTCGGCACGGGTGTGCTCGATGTATGCGCCAAGGCAGACATTGTATTTCTTGCCCTGCACGGCACCTGCGGCGAGGACGGCCGCGTGCAGGCGGCGTTTGACCTGCTCGGCATTCCCTATACCGGCGCGGGCTACTTATCGAGCGCCATTGCGATGGATAAGGACCTGACGAAGCGTCTTGTGTCGGAATATGTCATCACGCCGCAGTGGCGCACGGTGCGCTATACGGCGGATGAGATCGGCAAGCTCGTTTCCGAAACGAAGCTTCCCTGCGTCGTGAAACCTGTGGCCAATGGTTCGTCCGTCGGCGTTTCCATCGCGCACACGGGCGCGGAGCTGAAGGCGGCGCTCGAAGCGTGCCTGCAATTCGGCGCGCAGGTCGTGCTCGAGCAGTACATCTCCGGCCGCGAGATCCAGGTCGGCATCATCGCGGGCAAGGCGCTGCCGTCCATCGAGATCATTCCGAAGACGGGCTTTTATGACTATGCCAACAAGTATCAGGCGGGCGCGGCGGAGGAGATCTGCCCCTCTCCCATTCCCGAGGATTGGGAAATGCGCGTGCGCACCGCGACCGAAACGGTCTACCGCCTGATCGGACTGAGCGTTTATTCCCGCGCGGACTTTATCGTCACGCCTGACGGCACGCCCTACTTCCTTGAGATCAACACCCTGCCCGGCATGACGAAGACGAGCCTTCTTCCGCAGGAGGCGGCGGCGGTCGGCATCGGCTACGAAGAGCTGTGCGAGAAGATCGTCGAAGAGTCGCTGAAGCAGAAGAGAGGACTGTAAATGGAGACCATCACGGTAAAAGAGCTGCTCGCGGCGACCGGCGGCAAGCTTTTGCAGGGCGAGGGGACGGCGAAGATCCTTGGCGTGAACACCGACAGCCGCACCATCAAAGCGGGCGAAGTCTTTCTGCCGCTTGCCGGCGAGCGCTTCGACGGACATGATTACATCGAAAAGGCGCTTTCCGCGGGCGCGGAGGGCTGCCTTTGCGCGCGTGTGCCGGAAGCGCTGCTGCCCGGGAAATTCTACATCAAAGTACCCGACACGCTGCTTGCGCTCAAGGACCTGGCCGCGTGGTACCGTTCTCAGTTTTCCATTCCGTTTGTGCAGGTGACGGGCAGCGTCGGCAAGACAACGACGAAGGAAATGATCGCCTCGGTGCTGGGTGTGAAGTTCCATACGCTCAAGACCGCCGCGAACTTCAATAACGAGATCGGCACGCCGCAGACGCTGCTGGGGCTTTCCTCCAAGCATCGATCGGCGGTTATCGAAACGGGCATGGATCGCGCAGGGCAGATCCGCTACCTCGGCGAGATGGTGAAGCCCGACATCGCCGTTATCACGAACGTCGGCGATATGCACATTGAATATCTCGGGTCGCGCGAAAATATTCTGAAGGCCAAGTGCGAGATCTTCGAAAACCTCAAAAAGGACGGTCTCGCCGTCTTAAACGGCGACGACGAGCTGCTCGATACCGTCACGCTGCCGCAGAACATTCTGCGATGCGGCTTGTCTGCGCACTGCAATGTCCGCGTGAGCGAGGTCGAAGACCTCGGCATCGACGGCATCCGCTGCACCGTGACGACGGAAAAGGAGCGCTATGCGCTCGCAATCCCCGCGCCGGGCAAGCACATGGTCTACGCCGCGGCGATGGCCGCGGCCATCGGCGAGTACCTTGGCGAAACGAAGGAAGAGATTGAGCGCGGTGTTGCGGCCTATGAACCGGCAGGCTCGCGCATGCACGTCATCGCGCTTTCCGAAAATCGCCGCCTGCTCGACGACTGCTACAACGCAGGGCCCCAGTCGATGGCGGCGTCGCTGCGCGTTTTAGCGGCGAGCAGCGGCAAAAAAGCCGCCGTCATCGGCGACATGGCCGAGCTCGGCGACCTCACCGAGAGCGCGCACCGCGAGATCGGCGAGCTCACAAAGGAACTGGACATCGACACGGTGATCGCGATCGGTGCACGGGCAAAAAACTATTTAGAAGGGAACGGCTCTGTGCAGTGGTTTCAGAGCGTGGAGGAGGCGATGGACGCCATCAAGGCGGCGTTCGCGGCGGATACGGCGATGCTCGTCAAGGCCTCGCACTCCATGCACTTTGAGACCATCGTGGAAGAGCTGACCAAGGCATGATCGACATCAGCGTATCGGGACTTGTGAAGTCCTTTGATCTCGAAAAGAAAATATTGGACGGCATCACCTTTCAGGTCGACACGGGCGAGCGCGTGGGCTTGCTCGGCAAAAACGGCGCGGGCAAGACAACGCTCTTTCGTATCCTGACGGGGGAGCTTGATTATGACGCGGGCGAGGTGAGCATCGCCTCGGGCCGCAGGCTCGGCCTCATTTCGCAGATCCCCGTGTATCCCGAGGGCTACACGGTCGAGGATGTGCTCAAGAGCGCCTTTTCGCGCATGCAGCGGCTGGAGGACGAGATGAACGCCCTCTCCGAGAAGATGGCAAACGGCGACGAGAGCGAGGAAACGCTGCGCCGCTACGGAGAGCTTTCTGCAAAGTTTGAGGGCCTTGGCGGGTACGACACGGAAACGCCCATCAACAAGGTCGCAAACGGCCTGTCCATTCCGCCGGAGATGCGCGAGCGCCTGTTCGACACACTCTCGGGCGGCGAAAAGACGCGCGTGAACCTCGGCCGCCTCATTTTAGAGGATACCGACATTCTGCTGCTCGACGAGCCGACGAACCACCTCGATCTGCACGCCATCGAGTGGCTGGAGCAGTACCTTTCCACCTTTAAGGGTACGGTCGTGGCCATCTCGCATGACCGCTACTTTTTGGATCGCACCATCACCCGCGTCATCGAGGTGCTCGACGGCAAGGCGGAGTTCTACAGCGGCAACTACAGCTTCTACGCGGTGGGAAAGGAGCGGCGCTATCTCGAAAAAATGCGCCAATACGAAAAGGAACAGGCCAAGATCGCTCAGCTTGAAAAGAGCGCCGAGCAGCTGCGCATGTTCGCCTTCAAGGGTATGGACAAGACCTACCGCCGTGCGCTGTCGATGGAAAAGCGCATTGAGCGCATGCGCACGACGGACAAGCCTACGAAGGAACGGGCGCTCAACGTACAGTTCAAGTCGCAGGAATTCTACGGCGACGAGGTGTTTGCGCTCAGAAAGCTCAAAAAGAGCTTTGGCGACCGCGTACTCTTCCACGATGTTGACTTGCAGGTGCGCGGCGGCGAGCGCATCGCGCTCATCGGCGACAATGGCACGGGCAAGTCAACGCTTATCAAGATGCTCATGGAAGAGGAGTATCCCGACGAGGGCAAGATCAAATTCGGGCCCTCGGTCAGAACGGCGTACCTGCCGCAGATCGTCACGTTCGACGTGCCGGAGCGGAACCTGGTCGACACGATGCTCTACTCCAAGCGCAACATCACGCCGCAGACAGCGCGTGACCGTCTGGCTGCGTTCCACTTTACGGGCGAGGACGTTTTTAAGAGCGTCAGCGTGCTCTCCGGCGGTGAGCTGAGCCGATTGAAGCTCTGCATTCTGATGGACGAGGAAGTGAACCTTCTCATTCTTGACGAGCCGACGAACCACCTCGATATCGCGTCCCGCGAGTGGATCGAGGAGGCGGTGGAAAGCTACGACGGGACGCTTCTCTTCGTCAGCCACGACCGCTATTTTATCAACCGCTTTGCAACGCGCGTGTGGGAGCTGGAGGGCGGCGTCATCACCGACTATCCGATGGGCTTTGCCCGCTACCGGCAGGTCAAGGCACTGGAGGCGCAGAACAAGATCGACCATACACCAAAGGCTATAAAGGAAAAAACCATTACAGAAAAACCGAAGCCGAATCGCTCCGCGCAGCAGGCGCGGCGCCAACTCACCATCTGCGAAAAGGAAATTTCGGCGCAGGAAGCGGCCATTGCGGAGATCGAGCAGCGGCTTGAAGAGGCCGGAAGCGACTATGAGCGCTACAGCGAAATTTACAAAGAAAAGGAAGCGGCCGAGGAGACGCTCGGCGTGCTGATGGAAAAGTGGGAGACGCTCGCCGAGCAGGCGGGCGAATGAGGAACGCACCATGAAGAGACAAAAAAGACTGTGGACGGCGGCAGCGGTCTGCGCCGTGCTCGGCGCTATGTGCCGGGCCGTGCCCGGCGTGCGCTTTGCAGGACTCCTGTTCTGGTGCCTGACGGCGCTTTTGATCGTCTTCGCGCTGCTTGGGCAGTACAAAGAGCATGCATGGGCAAAGTGGGGGCAGCGTGTTCTGCTCGTGCTCGTGTGCTGCGGCTTTGCGGCCTTTGTCTATCTTGAGTCCCTTGTCATTCGCGATGCGCATACCGATGCACGCGCAGAGGACGCACAGTGCGTTATCATTTTGGGCGCGGGCGTGAACGGCACGACGCCGTCGCTGATGCTCTCGTCAAGATTGCGTGCGGCGCTTGACTTCATCGCGGACAAGCCGGATATTCCCATCATCTGCTCAGGCGGACAGGGGCCGGGAGAGGATATTTCCGAGGCCGATTGCATGGCGGACTGGCTCATCGCCCACGGCGTGGACGAGAGCCGCATTTACCGCGAGGACAAGTCCACCAGCACGCAGGAGAATTTTGATTTCAGCTACGCGATCATGGCAGAAAACGGTCTTGATACAGCGGGGACGTTTGCCTATGTGACAAATGACTATCATATTTATAGAGCCGGACGAATTGCCGGTGTGCCATGGGCCTGCGGTGTGGCGGCGACGCTGCCGCGCAGCGCGTATTACGATGCTTTGCAGCTCAACTACTATGTGCGGGAGGCCTTTGCCACCGGTTGGCTCCTGCTGAGAGGAAAGTGAGTATGAACGATAACATTTTATGCCTTTATTATTCCCGCACGGGAAACACGAAAAAAGCCATGGAGGAAGTCGCTGAGGCACTGGGCTGCGAATGCCTGGAGATCCGCGACAAGATCGACCGCGGCGGCACGATGGGGTATCTTCGCTGCTGCTTCGATGCGATGCACAAGCGCACGAGCGCCGTTTCGCGCCCGAAGTGCGCGCGTCCGCTCTCGGATTACAAGCTCGTTATTCTCGGCACGCCCGTGTGGGCGGGTCGCTGCTCGAGCGTGATCCGCGGTTTTTTGAAGCGCCGCGGCTATGAGATCCAGAACGCAGCGTACCTCATCACGCACAAGAGCGAGCAGGACTATAAGGACGTGTTCCGCCAGATGGATCTCTATTTGCAGACACCGCACGTGGCGGAGGTCTCGCTCTGCCCCGATTCCGCGGGCTACCACTTCTGGCGCGACCAGTTCGTCAAGGCCTGCTCTGACTTCATTGCGGAGGACAAGGCCTGATGTGGGAAAAGCTCAAACAACTCGCGCGCCGCTATGACGAGATCGGCGAGCTGCTCGAAGTGACGGAAATTTACGCTGACCCAAAGAAGCTGCGCGCGCTCACGCGCGAGCAGAAGGAGCTCTCCGCCGTGGTAGAGGCCTATCGCGCGTACCTGAAGTGTGAGGACGACATTGCCCAGGCGCTCGAGCTGACGGGCGACCCGGAGCTCAGGGACATGGCGCAGGAGGAACTGAACGCTGCCAAGGCAGAAAAAGGGCGGCTCTTTGAAGAGCTGCGCATTCTGCTGCTGCCGCGCGACCCGAGCGACGACAAGAACGTCATCGTCGAGATCCGCGGCGGTGTGGGCGGGGAGGAGAGCGCGCTTTTTGCTGCCGACCTCTACCGCATGTACGCGATGTACGCGGAAAAGCGCGGCTATCGCGTGGAGCTTTTGAACTACAACGACACGGAGCTGGGCGGTGTAAAGGAAGCTGACTTTATCGTCAGCGGTGACGGGGCATACTCGAGATTCAAGTTTGAATCCGGCGTCCACCGCGTCCAGCGCGTGCCGGAAACCGAGTCCGGCGGGCGCGTGCACACCTCGACCGCGACGGTCGCGGTGCTGCCGGAGATGGAGGAGGTCGATGTCGACCTCCGCCCCGAAGACATTGAGATGCAGGTCTACCGCGCTTCCGGCGCAGGCGGCCAGCACGTCAATAAGACGAGCTCTGCCGTGCGCCTCATCCACAAGCCGACGGGCATCGTCGTTTCGTGTCAGGAGGAGAGATCCCAGCTCCAGAACCGCGCCAAGTGTATGGCGATGCTCGCGAGCAAGCTCTACGAGGCTGAGCGCGAGCGCGTGGAGGGTGCGATCACGAGCGAGCGCCGCGCGCAGGTCGGCAGCGGCATGCGCAACGAGCGCATCCGCACCTACAACTTCCCGCAAAACCGCGTGACTGACCACCGGCTGACAGGCGAGAACAAGAATTTCAACATCAGCGCCGTGATGAACGGAGACCTTGACCCGATCATCGACGCGCTGACGATGCAGGAGCAGGCGGAAAAGCTGCGCGAGAGCAGCGAAGCTTAAGAAAGAAGAGAGAGCATTGGAAACAAAATGGTTTACCCTCCGCACGGTGGAGGATAAAGAGAGCATCGCGCAGGCGGCGGATATCCTGCGCCGCGGGGGGCTTCTGGCAATCCCGACGGAGACGGTGTACGGCCTCGGTGCGAACGGACTTGACGAAAATGCCGTGCTGCATATTTTCGAAGCCAAGGGCCGCCCGCAGGATAACCCCCTTATTCTGCACATTCCCGACGCAAGCTGGCTCACGCGCTATTGCGAGGATGTGCCGGAGACAGCCTACCGGCTTGCCGAGCGCTTCTGGCCCGGCCCGCTGACGATGATCCTGAAGAAAAAGCCCTGCGTGCCGCTGCGCACGACGGGCGGACTCGAGACCGTCGGCATGAGATGTCCCGACCATGCGGTGACGCGCGCCATCATCGAAAAGGCGGGCGCGCCCGTTGCCGCGCCGAGCGCCAACACCTCGGGCCGCCCCAGCTGCACGACGGCGGAGCATGTGCGCGAGGATATGTGGGGGAAGATCGACGGCATCGTGGACGGCGGCGCCTGCGAGGTGGGCGTCGAGTCGACGATCATCGATCTCACGGTTACGCCGCCACAGCTCCTGCGCCCGGGCGGACTGCCGCTGGAAAGCCTTATTGACGCGCTGGGCGAGGTGACGGTTGACAAGGCCGTGACGCAGAAGATGGGGGAGGGCGAAAAGCCGCGCGCCCCCGGCATGAAGTACCGCCACTATGCGCCCAAGGCCCCCGTCACGGTCGTTACCGGTGGGGCGAAGGCGAGCGCGCGCTATCTTCTGACCCATGCATCGGAGGACGCGGGCGTGATCTGCTTTGATGAGTTTGTGCCGCTCTTTGCAGGGCACATCGTTCACCCCCTCGGCGCGAGCGGCGACAAGCGCGCGCAGGCCCAGCATGTCTTCGACGCGCTGCGGACGTTCGATGAGACGAATGTGGGCGAGATCTGGGCGCAGTGCCCGGACAGTAAAGGCCTTGGCCTTGCCATCGGCAACCGCCTCAAAAAGGCCGCGGGCTTCCATGTGGAGGACGCGGACGACGGCAAGATCGTCATCGGCATCACCGGCGGCACGGGCGCGGGGAAGACGAGCCTGCTGCGCGCGCTCCAAAAACAGGACGCGTGCGTGCTCGATTGCGACAGGATCTACCATGAAATGCTTGGGAGCGATGAAAGTCTGCGCGCGGCGCTGCGAAAGGCATTCGGCGGCGCGATCTTCCGAGCGGACGGCAGAGTGGACGTGCACGCCATTGGTCTGATCGTCTTCCATGACAAGGAAAAGCTCTCTGAGCTGGACGCCATCGTCCGCGCGCACGTTCCGCGCGAGTGCGCCCGCCGCATGGCGGCGAGCGATAAACAGCTCATCGGGCTTGACGCCATCAAGCTCATCGAGTGCGGCCTTGGCGCGATCTGCGACGCGACCGTCGCCGTAACGGCGCCTGAAGAGGTGCGGGTCAAGCGCATCATAGCGCGCGACAGCATCACGGAAGACTATGCGAGGACGCGCGTCGCCGCGCAGCAGAGCGCGGAGTACTTCCGTGCGCGCTGTGACTACGAATTTGTGAACGATCTGCCCACCGCCGCTGCGGCGGAGAATGCGGCAGAAGTCTATATCCATACCATCATCAAAACTTTGAAGGAGGAAACTGAGAGATGAGTGAAAAGAACAAGCTTGCGGAAAAGCTGCTCTACGCTCCCAAGAACGGCTACGACCGTCTGAGCGCGGAGGAAGAAAAGGCGATGAACGCCTATTGTGAGGATTACAAGGAATTCCTCAACCACGGCAAGACCGAGCGCCTTTGCGTGGAGTACTGCATCGAGCTGGCGAAGAAGAAGGGCTTCAAGGCCTATGAAGCCGGCATGAGGCTTGCTGCGGGCGACAAAGTCTACTTCAACAACCGTGGCAAGGGCATCATGCTCGCCGTCATCGGCAGCGAGGACTTGAGCCACGGCGCGAACATCGGTGCGGCGCATACGGACGCCCCGCGTCTGGACCTAAAGCCCCGCCCGCTCTATGAAGAGGCTGAGATGGCGTACTTCAAGACCCATCATTACGGCGGTATCCGCAAGTATCAGTGGGTGACCATTCCCCTCGAGCTGCACGGTGTGGCCGTGCTGCGCGACGGCAAGAGCGTTGCCATTCACATCGGCGGCGAGGAAGGCGACCCGCAGTTCATCATTAACGATCTTCTCCCGCACCTTGGCCGCGAGCAGGGCAAAAAGCCCCTCAACGAGGCGATTCCGAGCGAGAGCCTGAACGTGCTGCTCGGCGGCCGTCCCATCGCAGATGAGGACTGCTCCGACCGCTTCAAGCTGGGCGTTATGCAGTACCTCAACGAGAAGTACGGCATGACGGAGGAGGATCTCATCTCCGCTGAGATCGAGGTCGTGCCCGCCGGCAAGGCGCGCGACATCGGCTTTGACCGCAGCTTCATCGCTTCCTACGGCCATGACGACCGCGTCTGCGCCTATGCAGAGCTTGCGGGCATTTTCGATGCCGTTTCCCCCAAGAAGACTGCCGTTTGCATCTTCGCCGACAAGGAAGAGATCGGCTCGGAGGGTGTTTCCGGTATGCTCTCTCAGGCGTTTGAGTGGTTCATGGGTGATATGTGCCGCACGCAGGGCGTGGCGCTCACCGACTGCTTTGCCAACTCCTTCTGCCTGAGCGCGGACGTGACGGCGGCGTATGATCCGAACTTTGCCGACGTGTACGACAAGCGCAACTCCTCTTTCGTCAACTACGGTGTGGCGCTGTGCAAGTACACCGGCTCCGGCGGCAAGGGCGGCGCGAGCGACGCGAGCGCCGAGGTCGTCGGCAAGGTGAGAAAGCTGATGAACGACAACGGTGTGTTCTGGCAGATCGCCGAGATGGGCAAGACCGACGCCGGCGGCGGCGGTACGGTCGCCAAGTTCATGGCGCAGCGCAACATCGACACGCTCGATGCGGGCGTTCCGGTGCTGTCGATGCACGCGCCGTATGAAACGGTTGCCAAGCTTGACTGCTACATGACTTACAAGTGCATGAAGACCATCTTCGAGCAGGCGTAAGCAGAAAACAGCAAAGGGGACTCTCTCATTTTGAGGGAGTCCCCTGCATTTTCTTCTGCAAAAGGGAAAAGAAGATCAATAAAGTGCAAAATTCCTGCAATTCTGCTTGCATAAGCGCAAAGAGCGTGATAAGCTGTCATACGCCTATTTTGAGAACGATCAGAAAGGGAAGAGAGTCATGCTCCAGTTGTTTACCGATACGTCCGCCAACCTGCCGGTGGCGCTGACGAAGAAGTATCACATCACGGTCATTCCGTTTTCCTATACGGTGGACGGGAAGGAGACAGATTATCCCGATGATACGGATTTTGACGGCGCAGCGTTCTACGGCGCGATGCGCAGCGGCGCGGTCGTCAAAACGTCGATGGTCAGTCCTGCGCTGATGGAGGAATACTTTGAGCGGGCGCTCTCCGCGGGCGACGATGTGCTCTATGTCGGCATGTCCGGCGGGATCAGCGGTACGGCGCAGGCCGCGGCCATCGCCGCGGGCGAACTGACGGAGCGCTATCCTGAGCGCAGGATCGTGACCATCGACACTTATGCTGCTTCACTCGGCGAAGGCTTGCAGGTGCTGGAGGCGGCGGAGATGATCGAGGAAGGGAAGAGCCTCGAAGAGATCAAGGAACAGCTGCTCGTGCGCAGACCGCACATGTGCCAGTTTTTCACCGTGGACGACCTTGCCTACCTGAAGCGCGGCGGGCGTATTTCCGGCGCGACGGCGCTCATCGGCACGGTACTGAGCATCAAGCCGATCCTGCGCGGCGATGAGACGGGACACATCGTCTCCTGCGGCAAGGTGCGCGGCATGAAGCGCGCCTACGCGGAGCTTGCGAACTATTATGATACCCGCGCGCTCGACAAGAGCGAGGGTATCGGCATCGCCCACGCGGATAACGCCGAGGGAGCGCAGGCGCTCCTTGCGCTGCTGCGGGACAAGGGCTTCACCGGCGAGTGCCTGAACGTCGTCTACGAGCCCGTCACGGGCGCGCATGTCGGCCCGGGAACGGTCGCGCTGTTTTTCTATGGCACGGAAAAGTAATAAACGTCAAAGGAGAGCCAAAAATGGACGTATCACAGGCGATCAGAACCAGAAGAAGCATTCGTAAATACAAGCAGGAAATCGTTCCGCACAAGGTTATCGAGGAAATTGTCGCGGACGCGGCCTACGCCCCGTCGTGGAAGAACACGCAGATCGCGCGCTACATTCTCGTGGAGGACCGCGCGACGATCGACAAGATGGCGGAAGAGATGGTGCTTGATTTTAAGTTCAATGAAAAGACGCTTAAAAGCTGCGCTGCGCTCATGGTGCTCACCTACATCACGGGGCGATCAGGCTTTGAGCGCGACGGCTCGTATGCAACGCCGAAGGAGGCGGGCTTTGAGATGTTCGACGCGGGCATCGCGGCGCAGACGTTCTGCCTTGCCGCATGGGAGCGCGGCGTCGGCACGGTCATCACGGGCTACTTCGATGAAGAGAAGATCATTGACCTGCTGCACATTCCGGAAAACCAGAAGGTCGGCTGCGTGATCGGCCTTGGGTATCCCGACGAGGAGCCCGCCGCGCCGAAGCGCAAGAGCGTTGAAGAGCTGCTGACGTATCACAACTGAGACCATGCGCCCGAAGGATTTTCCTTCGGGCGCTTTTTCGTATGCTTTGCCGGCTTTCTGCAAATCCTATCGAAAATGACTTTCGGGAGGACTTGCCATGAGAAGTGAAACAAACCCGTCGCAGGACAGGGAAAAGAACGATCAGGAGCCGCTGCTGCCGCCCATCCAGCCCGTCATCGACTACGGCTCGGTCGTCATCAAAAATAGCCGCGCCGCCATTCATTGCCTGACCATCGCCGGGCAGATCGAGGGACACATGCTGCTGCCGAATACGCAGAAGGCGACCAAGTACGAGCACGTGCTGCCGCTCCTTGCGTATCTCGAGGAAAGCGAGGACATCGACGGTGTTTTATTCCTGCTCAACACCGTCGGCGGCGACGTGGAGGCGGGGCTTGCCATCGCCGAGCTCATTTCGGGAATGAAAAAGCCTACCGTCTCGCTCGTGCTCGGCGGCGGGCACTCCATCGGCGTGCCGCTCGCGGTCGCGCCGATGGTGACGATGATCGCGCCGTCGGCCTCGATGACCATTCACCCCGTGCGCACAAGCGGCACGATCATCGCCGCACCCCAGACCTACCAGTATTTTGAACGCTTGCAGGAGCGTATCGTGCGATTTGTGACCAAGCATTCGAACATCACGCGCGAGCGCTTTCTCGCGCTGATGATGGATACGCAGGACTTGGCCTCCGATGTTGGCAGTGTGCTCTACGGGGAGGAGGCGGTTGCCTGCGGGCTTGTCGGACGGCTCGGCGGCCTGTCCGACGCGCTGGAAGCACTGTACGAATTGATCGAGGAGAAAAAGAAAAAAAGTGAGTGAAAAAAGACGCCTTCGGGCGTCTTTTTACGCTTTGTTCATCGAATGGCCTTGAAAAGACGGCGAAAAAATGGTATATAATATTAGTTAAACTGTGTCATTATACCCTGATTGCAAATGACGCGCTTTTTCCAAGGAGGAATTTGCCCGTGTACTTAAAGGCATTGGAGATCCAGGGCTTCAAGAGCTTCCCGGACAAGACGGTGCTCAACTTCGGTGAGGACATCACCGCCATCGTCGGCCCGAACGGAAGCGGTAAATCGAATATTTCGGACGCCATTCGCTGGGTCATGGGCGAGCAGTCGAGCAAATCGCTGCGCGGCGTGAAGATGGAGGACGTCATCTTCGGCGGCACGGAAACGCGCAACCAGATGGGCTTTGCGCAGGTGACGCTTGTGCTCGACAACACCGAGCACATTTTCCCCAGCATGGAGGAAAACGAGGTTGCCGTCACGCGCCGGTACTACCGCAGCGGCGAATCGGAATACTATATCAACAAGCAGTCCGTACGGCTGCGCGACGTGAATGAGCTTTTCATGGACACCGGCATGGGCCGCGAGGGCTATTCCATCATCGGTCAGGGCCGCATCGACGAGATCTTGTCGCAAAAGAGCGGCGACCGCCGCGAGATCTTTGAGGAGGCGGCGGGCATTTCCCGCTTCCGCTACCGCAAGGAGGAGACCGAGCGCAAACTCGAGCGCACGGAGGAAAACCTGGTGCGCATCAACGACAAGATCGCCGAGCTTGAATTGCAGGTCGACCCTCTGCGCGCGCAGGCGGAGACGGCGAAGCAATATCTCATCTACCGCGACGAGCTGCGCCTTTTGGAGATCTCCGTGTGGCTTGAGAATCTCGAAACGCTCCGCACGAGCGCCATCAAGCTCGACACCGACCTTGCCCTTGCACGCGAGGAACTCAATAAGGCAAATGCCGATCTCGAGGCGCTGTACGCCGCGAGCGAGCAGTTTTCCGCGCGTATCCACGAAAACGACATCGCGCAGGAGGAGGAGCGCACGGCGCTTTCCGCACTCGATGCGCAGGTAAAGGAGCAGGAATCCTGCGTGGCGGTGCTGCAAACGGGCATCGCGCACAACGAGGAAAATATCGCGCGCGTGGAGGAGGAGCTGAGAAGCCAGTCCGACCGCGTCGGCTCGATGGATGAGCAGATCGCGCAGCAGCGCGCGCGCATCGAAGAGCTGGAACACGATAAAAACGAAGTCGAAACGACGCTCGCTGCGCTGCTTAAGCAGGCGGAGGAACTGTCGAAAAACGCGGGCGAGGCTGCGAGCGAAGCGGAGGCCCTGCGCGCTCGTGAGGCGCTCGCCCTGTCCGCCGCGGCGGACAGCCGCGCGGAAGTTGCCGCTCTGCGCTCGACGCTTTCTGAAATGGACGAGCGCGAGAGCGCCATCGCCGCCGAGCAGGAGAGCGGGGAAGCCCAGCTTTCTGAAACGCGCAAAAGTGCCGCGGAGAACCGCCGCGCGCTCGAAAGTGCGCAGGAGGAAGCCGACGCTATCCGCAATATCATCGCCGGACACACGATGAAGATGCAGGGCAGAATCGAGCACGAGAAGGAGACGGGCGAGCAGCACGTTTCCCTCACGATGGAGATGAACAATTTAGACTCCCGCATCCGCTTACTCAGCGAGATGGAAAAGGAGTACGAGGGCTTCAATAAGGCGGTGCGCACGGTCATGCAGGCGCGCGAGCGCAATGCCCTGCGCGGCGTGCACGGCCCGGTAGCGGGTCTGATGAAGGTCAACAAGAAGTACGCCGTTGCGATCGAGATCGCGCTCGGTGCGGGATTGCAAAACATTGTCGTCGAGCGCGAGGAGGACGCAAAGAGCGCTATCCAGCTCTTAAAGCAGCGCGACGGCGGGCGCGCGACCTTCCTGCCGCTTTCGACGATCCGCGGCGAAGCGCTGCGCGACGAGCGCGTGAAGGGCGAATACGGTTATGTCGGCCTTGCGAGCGAGCTTGTGGAATACGAGCGCGCATACGACGGCATTTTCAAAAATCTGCTCGGCCGCACGGTCGTGGTCGAGGATCTCGACTGCGGCATCACGATCTCGCGTAAGTTTTCGAATGCGTTCCGCATCGTGACGCTCGACGGTCAGGTTTTGAATCGCGGCGGCTCGATGACGGGCGGCTCGATCTCCCGCAGCGCGGGCATTTTGAGCAGAGCCGGCGAGCTGCGCGAGTTGACGGCGCGGCGCGGCAGCCTTGCAGAAAAGCTGACGCTCGCTGCCAAGGCCGCCGAGGACGCCAAGCGCGAGCTATCCAAGGCGAGATACGAGCTGGAGGTCGCGCAGGGGCAGCAGCGCGCGGCGGAGGACGCCGTGCTCAAGCTGCAAGGCGACAAAAATCACTATGATCTGCTGCTTTCCTCGCTGCGCGAGCGGCTGGAAGCACTGGATACCGAGCGCGATACCATCACCCGCCGCCGCGGCGAGGTGAAGCGCGCCATGGAAGAAAAGGAAGCGCTTGCATCGCAGCAGGAGAGCGAGGCCGCCGCGCTGCGCGCGCAGGCTGAGGAGAGTCTCTCCGGGCAGACGGAGCTGCTGCGCTCCACCACGCGCCTCGGCGATGAGATCGCCGGGCGCAAGAGTGCGCTTGCGGGCTTTGCCGCCGAGCGCGAGACCACGGAAAAGTCGCTTGCGAGCTTGGAGGGCCTGCGCGCCCAGATGCAGGGCGACGAGCAGAGCAGAAGGGCGCTCATTGAGCAGTACAAAACGGCAAGCGAGCAGGCGCGGCGCGAGATCGGCGTGCATGAAGAAGAGATCGCCGCATTGAGCGGCAAAATGACGGAAAAGCGCGCGGCGCTCGAAGAGCTTTCCCGCGTGAAGCTTTCGCTGGAGGCCGAGCGCAGCCAGAGCGACCGCCGCGGCCGCGAACTCAACGAAAATGTGCTCAACGTGGAGCGCAGCGTCAGCAAGCTTGAGCAAAAGCGCGCGACGAGCGCGATGGAGGAGCAGCAGATCCTCGACAAGCTCTGGGAAAATTATGAGCTGTCGCACTCCGCCGCGCAGGAGCAGCGCATTGAGCTCGAGAGCGTCCAGAAGGCGAGCCGCCGCATTGGAGAGCTCAAGCGGGCCATCAGCGGCCTTGGCAGCGTGAATGTCGGCGCGATCGAGGAATTCGAGCGCGTGAACACGCGCTACACCTATCTCACCGAGCAGCGCGACGACGTGGAAAAGGCAAAGGGCGAGCTCGTCGGCGTGATCGAGAGCATCACGGGCGAGATGACGGGTATCTTCAAAGAACAGTTCGCCCTCATCCGCGAGAGCTTTCAGGAGACATTTCTGGAGCTCTTCGGCGGCGGCAAGGCGACGCTTGAGCTGGAGGACGAGAACGATGTGCTCTCCTGCGGCATCGAGATCAAGGTGCAGCCGCCAGGTAAGGCGCTCAAGACCATCACGCTGCTCTCGGGCGGCGAGAAGGCCTTCGTTGCCATCGCCCTGTATTTTGCCATTCTGAAGGTCCATCCCACGCCGTTTTGCGTCATGGATGAGATTGAGGCGGCGCTCGACGAGCCGAACGTGGTGCGCGTTGCAAACTACATGCGCCGCATCACGCAAAAGACGCAGTTCATCGTCATCACGCACCGCCGCGGCACGATGGAGGCGGCGGATGTTCTCTACGGCGTCACCATGCAGGAGCGCGGCGTGAGCAAGATCCTGACGATCAACATGAACGATATGGCCAAGGAACTCAACATTAAGGAATAAGCGCGAGAGAGGAATCAAAGAGTATGGGTATTTTTGCGAAGATCAAAAAAGCATGGTTCGACACCATCGTGTGGGAGACCATCGACGACGACTTCTACGACGAGCTGGAGGAGAGTCTCATTATGGCTGACCTCGGCGCGACGGTCGCGCACGACGCGGTGAAGAAGCTGCGCGACGTCGTGTATCAGAAGAGCATCCAGCGCGGCGACGACGTCAAGCAGGCGCTGCGCGAGATTTTGATTGAAAAGCTGAACGTGGGCGACACCGCGCTCGACTTATCGACGCAGCCGAGCGTCGTGCTGGTCATCGGCGTGAACGGCGTGGGCAAGACCACATCCATCGGCAAGCTCGCCCACAGTCTCAAGGGCGAGGGCAATCGCGTGCTGCTGTGCGCGGCGGATACGTTCCGTGCGGCGGCGGCGGATCAGCTTGAGATCTGGGCGAACCGCGCAGAGTGCGAGATCGTCCGCTCGGTCGAGGGGGCGGATCCCGGCGCGGTGCTGTTCGATTCGCTCGCGGCGGCAAAGGCGAGAAATGTCGACGTCGTCCTCTGCGACACGGCGGGCCGCCTGCACAACAAGGTGAATTTGATGAACGAGCTCGGCAAGCTTCGCAAGATCATCGACCGCGAAACGCCTGACGCCGCGAAGGAAACGCTTCTCGTGCTTGACGCGACGACGGGGCAGAACGGCCTTCAGCAGGCGAAGGTCTTCCGCGAGACGGCAGGACTCACCGGCATCATCTTAACGAAGCTCGACGGCACGGCCAAGGGTGGCATCTGCGTCGCTATCGCGCAGGAGCTGGGTGTGCCCGTGAAGTTCGTCGGCCTCGGCGAGGGCATCGACGATCTCCAGCCCTTCAATGCGGAGGAATATGTCAAGGCGCTCATCTGAGGGGGAAAATCATAAACCTGCGAGACAATAAGGAGACGAATATGGAAATCACTTCTGTTTGCCCCTATTGCGGAAAAGAAATGCGCGACGGTGTGATCCCCGCTTACCGCGACCACATCGAGTGGATGGGGCGCGGGAAGGACGGTATGCTGGGTTCGGACCCTGATGACAAAAATTCCGTCACGCTCGTCAAGGCCGGATTATTTTGTAATTACCAGACGCCCGCGTACTATTGTGAGAGCTGCAAGGTGGTCATCGTGCCCGTGCCGGAGATCGAATGGCCGCTTGACAAGCTTGATAAAAAGTTCACAGCCTGGCAGGAAAAAATAAGCGCGCAGCGCGAAGAGCGCAAGGCGCAGCGCGAAGAAGAGAAACGAGAAGAACGAAGCAGGAAACGGCGGGAGAAAGACCCGTGGGAGGTTTGACGATGAAATTTGTTCTGGCAACGCAGAACCCTAAAAAGCTGACGGAAATGAGCACCATTCTGAGCGACCTCGGCGTGGAGGTTGTGTCGGAGGCCGACCTCGGCGTGAAGATCGAGGTGGAGGAAACGGGCGAGACCTTTGCCGAGAATTCTCTTTTGAAGGCAAAGGCGGTGATGGAGGCGACGAAGCTGCCCGCCATCGCGGACGACTCGGGATTGTGCGTCGACGCGCTGAACGGCGGCCCGGGCGTTTACAGCGCGCGCTTTGGCGGCGAGGGGCTGGACGATATCGGCCGCTACCGCCTTTTGCTGCAAATGATGCACGGGCAGGCCGATCGACGCGCCCACTTCCACACGACCATCACCTGCGCGTTCCCGAACGGCGACTTCTTGCAGGACGACGGCGAGGTCGAGGGTACGATCGCCTTCGCCCCTATGGGCGAAAACGGCTTCGGCTACGACCCTGTGTTCTTTGTTCCTGACAAGCGAAAGACCTTTGCGCAGCTTACGGCAGAAGAGAAGGCGGAGATCTCGCACCGCGGCAAGGCGCTGCGGGCATTCAAGGAAACGCTCAAGAATTATCTTGCGGAACATCAATAAAAAGGATAAGGAAATACTATGGAATTAAGCAGCAAACAGCGCGCGTATCTGCGCAGCCTTTCCAATGACCTCGACGTGATCGTCCACATCGGCAAGGACGGCATCGGCGACAACCTCGTCAAGCAGGCGAACGACGCGCTGGAGGCGCGTGAGCTCATCAAGTGCCGCGTGCTCGAAAACAGCATGCTCACCGCGCGCGAGGCGTGTCAGGAGCTGAGTGAGCTGACGCGCAGCGAGCAGGTGCAGGTCATCGGCACAAAGTTCGTGCTCTACCGCCCCTCGCACAAAAAGGACAAGAAGGATAAGATCGTGCTGCCCAAGGCGGCGAAAAAGACCGTGTAAAAGAGAAAAAGAGGTCGAACAATTTTGAAGATCGGAATTTACGGCGGCAGTTTCAACCCGCCGCATTTGGGTCACATGGCCGCAGCGGAAAGCGCGGCGAAGTATCTGGGACTCGACGAGCTGCTGCTCATTCCCGCGGGCATTCCGCCGCACAAGGCGCTCTCCGCCGACGCAGCAGGGAAGGAGCACCGCCTTGCGATGACGCGCCTGATGGGGGAGCAGATCGCGCTCGACACAGGGATAACGGTCACGGTATCGGATATGGAGGTCACGCGCGAGGGCAAGAGTTACAGCGTCGATACCGTGCGCGAGATCCACGAGCAGCGCCCGAATGACGAGCTGTGGCTTTTGATGGGGACGGATATGTTCCTCTCGTTCCAGAACTGGTACAAGCCGGAGGAGATCCTGCGCCATGCAGGGCTCTGCGCTTTCGGACGCACGGAGAAGGACGGCGAGACGCTTTTTGCACCGCAGCGGGATTTCCTTGGGGAAAAGTTCCCGGGCAGCCGCATCGTGACGATGACGCTGCCGAACCTTGTGGACGTTTCGTCCACCGAGCTGCGCGAGCGTATCCCGAAAGGGAAAACGGCGGGGCTTCTTGCCCCCGCGGTACTCGGCTATATCCTGCGTGAGCATTTATATGGAACAAATCTCGATTTGAAACGTCTAAGCTTAGAGGAACTGAGACCCATCGCGCTCTCCTACCTCAAGGCGAAGCGCATTCCCCACGTGCTCGGCACCGAGCAGACGGCGAAGGAGCTCGCGGAACGCTACGGCGCGAATGTTGAAAAGGCGCGCTTTGCGGCGCTCTTGCACGACGCGACCAAGCGCCTTTCGATGGAAGAGCAGCTCGCGCTCTGCGAGCACTACCACATCGCGCTCGACGAGCTGGAGCAGCGCGCGCTCAAGCTGCTGCACGCCAAGACCGGCGCGGCGCTCGCGCGCGACGTGTTCGGCGCGGACGACGAGATCTACAACGCCATTCTCTGGCACACGACGGGTAAGCCCGGTATGACGGTGCTGGAAAAGGTGCTCTATCTCGCCGACTACATTGAGCCGAACCGCGACTTCGACGGCGTGGAGGAATTGCGCAAGGTCGTGTGGGAGGATATTGACCGAGGGCTTGCGATGGGGCTCGCCATGACCGTGGAGGAGATGGAAGAGCGGGGGAATCCCGTCCATCACAACACGCTGGAAGCACTGGACGAGCTGAGAGGACATAGCCATGAATGATAAGGACTTTTACGAAAACGACAGAGACAGCATCCGCTACGAGGGACGGCGCGTGCACCATGAAGAGAGCTTTTTCGAGCGCAACTGCGACGAGGCATGGGAGCAGATCTGCGAGACCTTTTCCCACCCCGGGCGGCTGCTTGGACGCGTGCTGCTCATCGCGCTTCTGTGCGGCGTGGTCGCGGGCGGCAGCTACCTTCTGAAGATCCGCGCGCCGCAGCTGCCGAACAAGGGCGATGCGCAGAAGAACCCCAACCAGACGCAGGTCGACGAGATCGACTACGGCGACGGCGTGCGCCCGCGCGCGGACGGCGAGCGAAAAAGCAAGGATTTCTACACGGTGCTCGTCCTCGGGCGCGACACGGGCGGCGGCGGCAACACCGACACGATGCTGCTCGCGAGCTACGACGTGACGAACCAGAAGGCGACCGTCATGTCCATCCCGCGCGACACGATGGTCAACGTTCCCTGGGACATTAAGAAGATCAACTCCGTCTACAACTACTACGGCGGGGGAGACAAGGGCATTCAGGCGCTCTATAAGGAGATCGCCCAGCTCGTCGGCTTTGAGCCGGACTATCAGGTCATTGTCGAGTGGGACGCGGTCGGTGCAATCGTGGAGGCCATGGGCGGCGTTTACTACGATGTGCCGCGCAACATGAACTACGACGACCCCTATCAGGATCTGCACATTCACCAGACCAAGGGCTATCGCAAGCTCTCGGGCGACGATGCCATGCAGGTGCTGCGCTACCGCCACGATAATGACATGCGCTACGGCTACCCCGACGGTGACCTCGGCCGCATCAAGACGCAGCAGACACTCCTTAAGGCGATGGTCGAGCAGCTTTTGCAGCTCAAGAACGTGACGAAGATCGGCGAGTTTGCCCGTGCGGTGAAAAATAATGTCACCTCCGACCTGACATTTGAGGAAATGCTCTGGTTCGGCTCGCAGGCCGTGATGGGCGGGCTCAAGGTCGACGATGTGAATTTTGTCACCATGCCCAATACCGGAAAATATGTTTACAGCCGCGTGGTCGGCGGCCCGCTTTCCTACGTTGTGCCGAACGCACAGAAACTGCTGGATCTTGTGAACAGCGAGCTCAGCCCCTTTGCCGAGACTTTCACGATGCGCGATCTTGACATTATGTCCGTCAATTCGGACGGTTCGGTGTCCTCGTCCACGGGCCATGTGGAAGACAGTAAGGCTGCCAAGCCGCAGAATCACCAGTCCTCCTCCGGTTCGCAGACCGGCACGGGAGAGGGCGGTGAGACCACCGATCCCGGCACGACCGACCCCGGCACGACCGATCCCGGCAACACCGGCACGGAGATCCCCGGCACGACCGATCCGGGCAATAGCGGTACGGTAGACCCCGGTACGACAGACCCCGGAAATAGCGGTACGGTAGACCCCGGTACGACAGATCCCGGAAATAGCGGCACGACCGACCCCGGCACGGGAGAGGGCGGCAATACGGGCGATACCGGCAGCAGCGATACCGTCGTTGATGAAATGCCCGATTGGCTGCGCCCGTAACGGGAAACAACACGAAACAACATCAAACTGAAATAAGAAAAGGAGAACCCTATGTTACCTTCCAGAGAAATGGCCGAGATCGCTGTGAAAGCACTCGACGGCAAAAAGGGTAAGGAGATCAAACTTATTCGCATCGACAAGATCACGACGCTCGCGGAGTACTTTGTCATCTGCACCGGTACGTCCAACACGCAGATCAACGCCCTGTGCGACGAAGTGGAAAAGCAGCTCACGGAGGCGGGCGAAGAGCCGCTGCACCGCGAGGGCTACCGCGGCGGCACGTGGGTGCTGCTCGACTACGGCTGCATCGTTGTCCACGTGTTCAATGATGAGGCGCGCAAGTTCTATTCTCTTGAGCACCTCTGGGCCGACGGAGAAGAGGTCGATCTGAGCGCGCTCCTGCCCCACGCGGAGTAAGGGCGATCCCACCTGAAAAATAACGCTTGACAAGGCGGGACAAAACACCTAAAATGGTCATGCTATATTGATACAAAACGCGATGACGGAGCATAAAGACGCGCGATTTCCGCCCGAAGAGAGCCGGCGGTCGGTGCAAGCCGGCGGGGAAGCGCGCGTGAATGACTCACTCCCGAGCAGCCCGCCTGAAAGGGCGGGACGGTTCGCCTCCGTTACGGGCATGGCTATCGAAGCTGCTGAGGGCACGCGGGTGACCGCGCGCTGAATCAGGGTGGTATCGCGTAAAGAGTTTTTACGTCCCTGACCGTTTTTTGGAACGGTCAGGGACTTTTTTCGCGTCAAAAAATAATTCACATAAAGGAGAAGATCCATGAAGTACGATTTTACAGCCATTGAGAAAAAATGGCAGGAAAAGTGGGAGCAGGAAAAGCCCTACGCTGCCGTAACGGGCGACAAGCGCCCCAAGTTCTACGGCCTCATTGAGTTCCCGTATCCCTCCGCCGCTGGCCTGCACGTCGGCCATCCGCGCCCGTTCACGGCGATGGACATCATCTGCCGCAAAAAGCGCATGCAGGGTTACAACGTCCTCAACCCCATGGGCTTTGACGCCTTCGGCCTGCCGACGGAGAATTTTGCCATCAAGAACCACATTCACCCCGCCATCATTACGGCGCAGAACATCAAGAACTTTACCCGCCAGCTCAAGATGCTCGGCTACGGTTTCGACTGGGATCGCGTGGTGGACACGACCGACCCGAGCTACTACAAGTGGACGCAGTGGATTTTCCTGCAGATGTTCAAGCATGACCTTGCCTACAAGACCACGATGCCTGTCAACTGGTGCACGAGCTGCAAGTGCGTGCTTGCCAATGAAGAGGTCGTTGAGGGCGTGTGCGAGCGCTGCGGCGCGCCCGTTATCCGCAAGGAAAAGAGCCAGTGGATGCTGCGCATCACGAAGTATGCCGACCGCCTGATCGACGATCTTGACGAGGTCGACTACATTGAGCGCGTCAAGACCCAGCAGCGCAACTGGATCGGCCGCTCTACCGGCACGGAGGTCACCTTCAAGACCAACACCGGCGATGACGTCACCGTTTACACCACGCGCGTCGATACCCTCTTCGGCGTGACCTACACGGTCATTTCTCCCGAGCACCCGATGCTCAAAAAGTGGAAGGATCTCATCAAGAACTGGGACGAGGTCGAGGCTTATCAGGCTGCCGCCGCCCGCAAGAGCGACTTTGAGCGCGGCGAGCTCAACAAGGAAAAGACCGGCGTGCGCCTTGAGGGCATTGAGGTCATCAACCCCGCGACCGGCAAGGTCGTGCCGATGTTCGTCTCCGACTATGTTCTCATGGGCTACGGCACGGGCATTGTCATGGGCGTTCCCGGCCACGACCAGCGCGACTGGGACTTCGCCACGGCCTTCGGCCTTCCCATCGTGGAGGTCGTCGAGGGCGGCGACATCACGAAGGAAGCCTTCACACTCAAGGACGACACCGGCATTATGGTAAACTCCGGCTTCCTCAACGGCATGACCGTCAAGGAAGCGATCCCCGCGATGAAGCAGTATGCCGTCGAGCAGGGCTGGGGCCGCGAAAAGGTCAACTATAAGCTGCGCGACTGGGTCTTCTCCCGCCAGCGCTACTGGGGCGAGCCGATCCCCCTTGTCAACTGCCCCAAGTGCGGTTGGGTGCCTGTTCCCGAGGAGGAACTGCCGCTCGTCCTGCCGCAGGTAGACAGCTACGAGCTGACCGACGACGGCGAGAGCCCGCTTTCCAAGATGACCGACTGGGTCAATACCAAGTGCCCCAAGTGCGGGTGCGACGCCAAACGCGAGACAGACACCATGCCCCAGTGGGCGGGTTCTTCGTGGTACTTCCTGCGCTATATGGATCCGCACAACGACCATGAGCCTGTCTCTCACGAGGCGGAGCAGTACTGGGGCCCTGTGGACTGGTACAACGGCGGCATGGAGCACACCACGCTGCACCTGCTCTACTCCCGCTTCTGGCACAAGTTCCTCTACGACATCGGCGTTGTCCACACGAAGGAGCCCTATGCCAAGCGCACGAGCCACGGCATGATCCTCGGCCAGAACCCGCACTACGTCG
>OLSD01000360.1_pt1 | contig 48865 bp, 36 predicted proteins | sample 1672211 | NCBI WGS metagenome assembly OLSD01 (sample SAMEA3136659, study PRJEB25190) | human gut metagenome | reverse complement strand
CACATGAGTTCTCTTTTTCTTTGCTTTCGTGTTACCTATGTATTATAGCTCAACAAACCATAATTTAGGCGGCAATTTACGGGGAATTTATCGTATGAATTGTAACAACACTCAAAAACCGCTTGACATTTAGTAAGACATGCTGTAGTATTGTATTAAGACACGGTGTCTTATTACATGCATGGAGGAATTAACCAATGAAAGCTCAGCGCCTGCCCGACAGTGAATTTGACCTGATGCAAACCATATGGGATCAGCAGCCCCCGGTGACGACCGGTCTGCTGATGGAGCTGATTGGCCGCAGCCGCAATTGGAAGGTGCAAACGGTGGTGACGCTGCTGGCGCGCCTGACCGAGCGCGGCTTTCTGCGCGTGGAAAAGGGAAGCGGCCGCGAGCGCGCCTTCTACCCCATCATCTCCCGCGACGAATACCTGCGCATGGAAACCGAGAATTTTCTGGAGCATTACCATCACAAAAGCGTGCACAGCCTGATCGCCGCGCTGGCGGGCGACCGCCTGTCCGATCAGGATCTGGACGAGCTGAGCGACTTTGTGCGCAAGGCCAGAGAGAGGAGCGAGGGCAAATGACCGCCTGGCTATCCACCCTGTTAGCCTTCGCGCTGACAGTATCGGCAGTTACACTGTGCGCATTGGTGCTTACGCCCATGCTGCGCAACCGGATTAGCGCCCGCAGCCTGTACCTGGCCTGGCTGGCCGTGCTGGTCTGCGCGCTGATTCCCATCCGCCCATTCTCTCCGCGCCCGGCTGTCACCCTGTCCCCCGCGCCTGTGGCGCGCGCCGTGGAGGTGCCCGTGTTCGCCCCGCGGCAAACGGACACGCCTGTTACCCCAGTCTCGCAGCTTGCCGCCGCGGACTTCGTGCCTGTCTATACAGGCAGCACGGTGTCTGCGTCCAGCGCAGTTCAGCCTGCCCGTACCCTGCAATGGAGCACGGTGCTGTGCATGGTTTACCTGACGGGCGCTGCGCTGATGCTGCTGGGCAGTCTGGCCCACCACGCGCGCTATCTGCGTATGCTGCGCCGCTGGCGAAAGCCGATAAGCGACCGCCGTATTCTGGCGCTCTACGATGCGCTGCGCGATGAAATGGGCATACGCCGCGCCATTCCCATCTACCTTTGCCAGGCAGTCGACAGTCCCATGATCGCAGGCATTTTCCGTCCCTGCATTCTGCTGCCGGAGAACCATCTGAACCTGAGCGAACTGCGTCTGGTGCTGCGGCACGAGCTGACGCACTATCAGCGCGGGGATCTGTATGTAAAGCTGCTGGAGCTGCTTTGCGTCAGCCTGCACTGGTATAATCCGCTGATCTACCTGGCGCGCCGCGAAATCGACTACGCTTGTGAAGCATCCTGCGACGAGCGGGTGATGCGCGGCGCATCGCTGGACGACCGCCAGTACTACTCCGAAACCATCATCACCGTGATCCGCCGCCAGCGTGCGCGGGGAACGGTGCTGTCTACCAGCTTCTATGGAGGTAAAAGAGGCATGAAAAACCGAATTCTTACCATTATGGATACCCGCGCGCGGCGTTTGGGCGCGCTGCTGCTGTGCCCGGTGCTGGTGATGGCGCTGGCCTTCAGCGTGGCCTTCGCCGCCGAGCCGTCCGCTGCGGGCAATGACAGGGACGTACCCAGCCTGGCCGCGCTGATGCAGGAGCCCAGCCAGCCCATGACCGAGGACGAGGCCTACGAAAAGGGGCTGCAGCTGCTTCAGGCTGTGCGCGGCAGCGATTTTCCCGCGGATGCTTCTGCCGAGCGCGCGGGCGTGGCCTTTACCACAGCCACCTTTGGCAGCGTCACCCTGCCGGTAGTGCGGGCGGATATCCGCGTGCAGGGCAGCGGCCGCTATGCCGTCAGCTACTGGCACGCCTACCTGTCCGCCGCGACGGGCGAAGGGCTGCTGCTCACCTGCTCGGGCGAGGAGGCCTCCGCCGATCAGGAATTTGCCGCGCCCTACTATCTTCATCCCATGCTGAAGGATAACCAGGAGCAGCGCGCATTGTTTGCCACCCTGCCCCGCGCGGCCTATGTAAGCAACGCCGCCGCGCCCTCCGCCAATTTCAGCGAAGGCCCCACCGATTACACCTGGCCGCAGGGCACCTGCCTGAACGGAACGCCCGTCACCGTGACCGAGCTGCACCTATCGGGCAACAACGTGCCCAAGGCGCTGACCGAGGCAAAGCTGATCTACTGGGGCAAAATCACCGTGGGCGCAACAAAGGACAGCCCCGGCGTGGATGGCTCCTGGATCCCGCTGTGCGCGCTGACCTTCGCCGATGAAATGACGGGCGCGCCCGCCACCCTGCCCGCCGGCACGGTAACAACCGACGCGGCCACGGGCCAGGTAAGCCTGTACGCCGCCTGCGACCGGGACAAGGGTGTGGTCACGGTGCTGTCCAAGGGAACGCAGGTGGAGGTGCTCAGCCGTCTGGCGCAGTTCTATCAGGTGCGGGCAGGCAAGGATTACGGCTTCCTGCCCATCGAAAACCTGGCCTTTAATACCGCCACGCAGGCGCTGATGGACAGCATCGTGCCCGAGCATTTTGACGAGATTCAGCCCGGCATGCGGGAAAAGTACGATGAATTCATGAACCGCATCACCGCCCTGTGGGATGAGTACGGCGACAGCAACGAATGGCCGCTGGAGATCAAGGCCAAAGCCACGCAGATCCGCCTGGATTACGGCTTTGACGCCGATCTGCCCGCCCGCAACATCCTGCCCGGCGAGGGCGATATGACGCTGGAGCAGGCGACCGCCTTTGCCGACGCGCACATAAAAGAGCGCTACGGCATGACGGAGGCGGATTTCGTCTATCGCCGCTACAGCTTCTATTACGAGCCCGACGCCCCCGATGCGCATCTGTGGAACGTGTATTACGTTGCCCGCACCGGGCTGCGCAACTGCGCCGTTACCTTCAATCAGCAGGGCGAAATCCTCCGTGATTTTCAGAATTCCTATACCAACGGCAGCGGCCCGGACGATTTGGACATGAAGCAGCCCGGCTACTATATCGACTATGGCAAGCCTATGGCGTATACCGAGGACGACGAAGCCTGCGCTGCGCTGGATACCGCCTGGCAGACGCTGGAGGCTACGGTGGACGACGGCCAATTCAATCAGGAGGATTATACCGTCCGGCAGGAGCTGTGCCGCGATATCTGCCCGGATAACGACGGCAGCCTGACCTGGTGGCGGTTTACCTTCTGCAGAGATGATGAGGAAGCCGAGTTTTATGTGATTGTCGTGCGCGGGGATGAAGAAAGGGTGATTTCCAGCAACGCGGAAGACTACGCTTACAATCGCCGGTATGAGGCTGCCAGCAAGCGCATGGCGCAGGAGGAGGCCCTGCGCGGGCCGTACTACACCTGGTCGGTCGAGGAAAAGGCGGAAGCCGCATCGTGGGCGCACGAGGCCAACGCTGTCCTGCCGACCAAGCAGGATATCCCGCAGAAAAAGGCGCAGGAAATCGCCCTGGCTTACGCCGTCGAACAGACGGGGGATAAACTTGAGAAGCTTGCCAACCTGCCGTGCTATTTCTACTTTGAAACGGCGGAATGGTATGAAAGCATCAATCCAGCCAAAACCATCTGGCGCGTGGATATCAATATCAGCCATGGCTATGACGAGGGCATGGTGGATTATCTGTCGGTGATCATGGATTCCCGCAGCGGCGAGATCCTGGAATATTGGGACAGCCGGGTAAGCAACGGCTGACACCCTGCCGGCCCGCGTCTGCGTCCCTGCGGCGGGGCGCGGGCCAGATTGCATATTTCCCGCAAAAAGGTGAAAAAAATACTTGCTTTTACCAGATTGTTGTGGTAATATATTCGATGCTGGTCCATAGCGTCCGGCACCAAGACTTACAGGAGGCGAAGGAAGTGCCGAACATTCAGTCTGCCAAGAAGCGCGTGAAGGTGAGCGAAACCAAGAACCTGCGTAACCGTATGGTAAAGAGCGGCGTCAAGACGTCTATCCGCAAGCTCAATGCGGCCATGACCGAGGGTGCTGATGCTGCCGCTACGCAGTATGTCGCCACGACTTCCGCGATTGATAAAGCGGTAGCCAAGGGCATCATCCACAAGAACGCGGCCAACCGTAAAAAGGCTCGTCTTGCCAAGATGATCGCGAAGGCGTAATCAACAAATCTCTACTCGTCATTATCACGGCAGTGTATAGTACGGCGCGCGGGCCAAATAGCCTTGCGCGTTTGTGCTACCTGCAAACAGGCTGCGATAAAGAACAACCCCCGGTTTCCCCCGTGCAAAAGAGAGGACGGCTCACCGGCTGAAAGGCGTCCGCGCGGCGGCGGGGCATTCGCTTTGGAGCCGCGCGCCCGAAGGCTCAGTAAGGCGCGCCGTCCTATCCGCGTTACAGGATCAGAGCGCGGGCAGCATCCCTGCCTGCGGAAATTGGGTGGTACCACGCCTGCATGCGTCCCATGTGCTTTACATGGGATGATTTTTTATTTTGGAGGGTATGTATGGGCATCAGAGAGAATATCGAGTCCATCCGTGCGGAGCTGGAGCAGGAGCTGCAGCGTCTGGACGATGTAAAGCAGCTGGAGGAGGCTCGCCAGCGCGTGCTGGGCAAAAAGGGCAGCCTGACCGCGCTGCTGCGCTCCATGGGGCAGCTCAGCCCCGAGGAGCGTCCTGCCGCCGGGCAGATGATCAACGCCGGGCGCGAAAAAATCAGCGCCATGCTGGACGAGCGCCTGACCACGCTCAAGGCCCGCGAACGTGAACGCAAGCTGGAGCGCGAAGCGCTGGATGTGACCGAGCCGCGCGACCTGCCGCGCCTGGGCGTGGCGCATCCCACCTCGCTGGTGCTGGACGAGGTGCTCTCGGCCCTGACGGGTCTGGGCTTTGATGTGGTGGAAGGCCCTGAAATCGAGCTGGATCACTACAACTTTGAGCTTTTGAACCTGCCCAAGAATCATCCCGCGCGCGACGCGCAGGATACCTTCTATGTGGATGATAACATCGTGCTGCGCACGCACACCTCCCCCGTGCAGGCGCGCACCATGCTGTCCCGCAAGCCCCCCATCCGTATTGCCTGCCCCGGCCGCGTGTTCCGCGCCGACGAGGTGGACGCTACCCACAGCCCCGTTTTCCATCAGATCGAGGGTCTGGTGATCGATAAGGACGTGAACATGGGCGATCTGAAGGGCACGCTGGACGCGCTGTTCAAGCGCCTGTACGGCGATGATATCGAAACGCGCTTCCGCCCCTCCTTCTTCCCCTTTACCGAGCCGAGCGCTGAGGTCGATCTGACCTGCATCTCCTGCCGCGGCAAGGGCTGCCGCATGTGCAAGGGCACGGGCTGGATTGAGGTGCTGGGCTGCGGCATGGTCAACCCCAAGGTGCTGACCATGTGCGGCATCGATCCCAACGAATACACCGGCTTTGCCTTTGGCATCGGCCTGGAGCGCATCACCATGCTGCGCTACGGCATCAAGGATATGCGCCTGCTCTATGAGGGCGACGAGCGCTTCCTGCGCCAGTTCCGCTAAGGGAGGGAAACGGACATGAAAATTTCGATGAACTGGATCCGCCAGTACGCGGATATTCCCGTATCGCCCGCCGAATACGAAAGCACCATGATCATGCACGGCACGGGCGTGGAAGGCATTGAATACCTGGGCGAGGAATGCCAGAACGTGGTGGTCGGCCGGGTGCTGACCTGCCGTGATCATGAAAACAGCGACCATCTGCACGTGTGCACGGTGGATGTGGGCCAGGGCGAGCCGCTGCAGATTGTCTGCGGCGCGCCCAACGTGCGCGAGGGCATTCTGGTGCCCGTAGCCATGATCGGCGCCAAGCTGCCCGGCGGCCACGAAATCAAAAAGGGCAAGTTGCGCGGCGTAGAAAGCTGCGGCATGCTCTGCTCCGGCCCCGAAATCGGCGTGCCGGTGGAGCTGTACCCCTCCGTAGGCGACGCGGGCCTGCTGATTTTCCATGAGGATTATCCCCTGGGCACCGATGTGCGCAAGATCTTCGGCCTGGACGATTATGTGGCCGATTTTGAAATTCTGGCCAACCGCCCCGACTGCCTGTGCGCCTGGGGCATCGCGCGCGAAACCTCTGCCGCGCTGGGCACCAAGCTGACGCTGCCCGAGGTGACGGTCAAGGACGTGGGCGGCGATATCGCCGATCATGTTCAGGTGACGGTGGAGGATTTCACCCGCTGCCCGCGCTACGCCGCCCGCGTGATCAAAAACGTGCGCGTCGCGCCCTCGCCCATGTGGCTGCGGCAGGTGCTGCATGCCGCCGGCATGCGCTCCATCAATAACATTGTAGATATCACCAACTATGTGATGCTGGAAACCGGCCATCCCATGCACGCCTTTGATCTGGACAAGGTGCGCGGCCGCCAGATTATCGTGCGCACCGCCCAGGATGGCGAAACGCTGCGCACGCTGGACGGCAAGGATCATGCCCTGACCAGCGCCGATCTGCTGATCTGCGATGCGGAAGGCCCCACGGGCCTGGCCGGCATCATGGGCGGCGAGGAAAGCGAAATCACCGACAGCACCCGTGAGGTGATGTTTGAGTGCGCCACCTTCGACCGCGCCGTCACGCGCATTTCCGCCCGCCGCATGGGCATCCGCACTGAGTCCAGCGGCCGCTTTGAGCGCGGCGTATCCGAAAAGACCATCATGACCGCGTTGGAGCGCGCCTGTCAGCTGGTGAACCTGCTGGACGCGGGCGACGTGGTAGGCGGCCATTACGACTGCTACGAGCATCTGGAGGCGCCTAAGACCATCGTCTGCTCCGTCCGCCGCATCGCCGCCCGCACGGGCGTGGATATCACGGGCGAGGAGATGGAAGCAGCCCTGCGCAAGCTGTGCTTCACCGTGGAGCGCGAGGGCGATACCCTGCGCGTCACCGTGCCCGATTATCGTCAGGATATGGAGGGCGAAGCCGATGTGTGCGAGGAAGTGCTGCGCATGGTAGGCTATGAGCGCATTCCCTCCACGCGCCTGCGCGGCGAAAGCACGCAGGGCGGCCTGAACCCGCTGATGCAGCATAAGGCGCGCGTGCGCCGCGTGCTGGGCGGCCTGGGCTATGACGAAATGATGACCTTCTCCTTCGTCAGCCTCAAGTCCATCGCCGCGCTGGGTCTGCCGGCGGATGATCCCCGCATGCAGCCGCTGATGCTGCGCAACCCGCTGGGCGAGGATACCGCCTGCATGCGCACCACACTGGCTCCCGATATGCTGCGCATCCTGGCCGGCAACTACAACCGCGGCAACGACTGCGCCATGCTGTACGAGTTCGGCACGCTCTTTGATGCAACCCGCCGCACGGAGGAGGGGCTGATCACCGAGTCCCCCGCCCTGTCCATCGGCGCGTATGGCAAGGATCTGGATTTCTACGCCATTCGCGGCGCGGTGCAGGCGCTGTGCGCGCAGGAGGGCGTAAGCGTTACGGTTGTACCCGGCGGCGACTGCTATTATCATCCCGGCCGCAGCGCACGGCTGATGCATGGTGAAACCGTCATCGCTACGCTGGGTCAGGTGCATCCCGATATCGCGCAGGCCATGGATCTGCCCGAAATCACGCTGCTGGCCGAGGTGGACATGGTGGCGCTGTATGCCTGCGCCCAGCCCATGGGACAGGTAAAGCCCATCTCCCGCATGCAGGCCGTCAGCCGCGATATCGCGCTGGTCATGCCTGATGCGCAGCCGCTGGGCCCCGTGATGGATGCGATCCGTCATGCCGCGGGCGAATGGCTGGAGGATATCCGCCTGTTTGACGTGTTCCGCGGCGTGCAGGTAGGCCTGGGTATGAAGAGCGCAGCCTTCTCACTGACCTTCCGCGCCCCCGACCAGACGCTGACTGAAGATCATCTGGCTCCGGTAATGAAGAAAGTAATGAAGGTTTGCCGCGAAAAATTCGGCGCAGAAATTCGTTCCTGATTCCTAACATCATGCATACGCTCCCGGTCAGGCATTGCGCTTGCGCCGGGAGCGTTTTATATTCATTTTTGCCCCTGCGTCAGGCAATTGAAATGCGGCATTTTCAGCGCAGCCAGGGCGCTGACGATGCCAATGCCCGCGGCGTTCATGACATCCCTTGCCGGAAAATCTGGAATCAAGTGCATGCCGGCCACGCCCAGCGCCGCGCTGCACAATCCTAAAATCAGCGGAATCAGTTCCTCCCGCAAACCGCGAATCATGCGCAACAGCATCCCCAGCAAATAGCAGATCGCCACGAAACGCAAGCGTCATTGCCGTGCGTGCCTTTGCATAGCTGCAATTTTCCTTGCATGCGTGAAAGGAAAGCCCCAAATGATAGATAGCAGCTACGCCAGCGCTGAAAACATTGCCGCATATCTGCGCCGCATCAAGGAGCGCAGGCATTTCCAGCCAGGAATGGTCTGTGCGCAGCGGCGTATCGGAAGCGACCATTTCTCACCTACTTAGCGGACAAAACCAATCCCCGCAGTTCTGCACTGTCGCGCAGCTGGTTAAATCCGTCGGCGGCTCCCTGGACGAATTGGCCGATATCCCCCACGCTCCCCGCGCTCCGCCATGCGATAAAGCGCTGGCGCATATGATCGCAATGGATAAACAGCGGGAGGAAACCGTTTTATATTTGCAAAATCAAGTGACTGAATTGCGAGCAAATGCTGAGCGTCAGCATCGTTTGTTGATCATATGCACTGCGGTGCTCGGTCTGTTTTTGTTTCTTTTCGGCGCATTGCTGGCCTGGGATCTCTCCGACCCGCGCTATGGCTTCTTCCACCGTGTGATCTCCGCCATGCCGCATGGCAGCCACCTGCCCTTCCTGCGCAGATAGTCTCCACTTGCATGAATGTGCATCCACCTGCACCCATGCAAACACTGTGCGCCATCTGAAAGGCACATTTCATCCCTTGCCGTATTTCCAGTCACATTATTTGCATTTTTTAGAAAAAAGCATTGACAAACCCCATGAGCCGTGATATTATATATCTTGTGATTGGTTCAAGTCATGGTCGCATGGCTCAGTTGGTAGTACCTACTGGTACCTTCTCTCAAATGAGAGATGTCGATGTGAACAGGTTGCTGGTAAGCCGTTCACTCGAATCCACGGAAAGCTCCCCTAAAAACCGAACATATTAGGAGAGATTGTCAGAATCGTTCGGACAAGGTCGCATGGCTCAGTTGGTAGAACACACTGGTAACTTTTACGGAAACCGCATGGTCGCATGGCTCAGTTGGTAGAGCACATCGTTCACATCGATGGGGTCACAGGTTCGAGTCCTGTTGCGACCACCACAAGAACCCTTGTAAATCAAGGGTTCTTTCTTTTTGCCCATACCCAAATACCCAAACCTCACCCAAACGATACCCAATTATCCCGATTCTGTGGTCAGGTTGCTGATGAAGGCCTGCATCCTGTTGGCGCTTTCGCGGCGCATGGTCGGAGTCACGTGTCCGTAGCGATCCAGGGTGAACGCCGCGGAGTAATGACCCATGTTTTCCTGCAGGGTTTTGATGTCGTCTCCCGCCATGATGCTGTTCACGGCAAACGTGTGACGCAGGTCGTGCATCCGGTGGCGCGGAAGCCCGGCCTTTGCCAGATAACTCTGGAATGTCCGGCACACGAACCACTGATTCAGGTGGCTTCCATCTGCGTGGGTGAACACCAGGTTGGGGAATTCTCCTTCATTCCAGAGATCGCGGGCTCTTTTCTTCTGGGCTTGCTGATCGGCACGATGTTTTTTCAGCACTTCCATCACGAAGGGTGCCGGTTCGATGATCCGCGTCTTTCCGTTTTTCAGCGTCCCGAAGTAGAAGCGGCAGCCTTTCTTCCGAACCTGGCAGAGCTGCTTTTCCACATGAATCACACCGTGCTCAAAGTCCACGCAATCCCAGGTCAGGCCGATCAGTTCGCCGGATCGCATTCCCGTGAAGATGTCCGTCAGGAACAGCGCCTCGAATTCTTCTCCGCGAAGCACATCGAAGAGTTTCTTCTGTTCCGGCGCGTCCAGCGGCTCCACCTTCTTCTCCACCACCCTGGGGATCACGCAGGCGCAGGTCGGATTCTGCAGCATGTATTCCAGCCGCACAGCCATGTCCAATGCCCGATGAAGAACACCGTGAATGTTCTTGATGTACTTCGGGCTTAAGCCCTTCTCCTTAAGCTGATTGTACAGCTTTTGAATCACAGGCGCTTTCAGGCTGTTGAGTGGAATATTCCCGAATGTCGGCTTCAGATAAATCCGGCACGTGGATGCGTAGGCTTCCACCGTTCCCGGTTTCACATCAGCCAGGTAATCCGCCAGCCAAATGTCCAGCCATTCGCCGACCGTCATTTCTTTTTCGGTTTCCGGTTCGGGCTCGACGGCAGCGCTCTGGGTGAGCGCTGCCGTCGGGTTGTCATGGCCTTCCAATTTTGCTTGCAGAGCTTTTACCTTCGCCCGTACTTCTTTCTGGGTTCTGGCGTAAACGCTCTTGCTGATCAGTTTTCCTGTCGCGGGATCGACGCCAACCGTGATCCTTGCTTCCCAGGTACCGTTGCTTCTTTTTCTCAGATTTCCTTCGCCATTAGCACGCTTCAGCGCCATAGGTTTCTCCTTTCTTCAACCAGTCCAGCAGAGACTGCCGCGAGATCAGAATCTTCTTTCCCACTTTGACGAATCGCACCTTTCCGGCGCGAACGATCTCGTACATCTTGGGCTTGCAGATACCGATCAGCTGTGAGGCCTCCGTGACCGTCAGCGTGACTTTGTTTTCAGGCGAAGATTGTTGCGGTATTTCGTTGTTAAGGTGCTCAGGCTCTGGATCATGAACGGCGGCTTCATCCAGTTTAATAAGCAGCTCATCCACGATCTGATGTACCTGTTCATTAGTATAGAATCTCATATTCATATCGTCAATATCCTTTCGCGCTTTAAAGTGATAAAAAGTTGTAAACTTTCTTTTTTATCTGCTCCTGCCGTTTTGTTACCGGTTAGAATCCGATTTTTGATGGGGACGATTCATTCTTCATCCCCCGTCTGAACCGGCCAAGGAAAGCCCTGCTATGCAAGGCTTTCTGACGCGCTAACCGGTAACAAATCATGTGCTTTTCGTCTGCTTTCGCTGATAGTAGCTGCGCTGCTTATTACGGTTGCGGAGTCGCTCATGAAGTGGTTTGCAGTGCGGGCAGTACTGCTGTCGGCCGCTGTTGGGGACGAATGCTCCGCCGCACCAGGCACATGCTTTCTCATTAGGACGAATCACATCTTCTTCACGAAGCAGCTCCGACCAGATGATCCGATTTAATTCCGGATCGATGGGCAAAACACATTTCAGAAAGTAATCGCAATCAACAGCTCCATCGTGAATCGTCGGATACCGGGGATTGATGACAGCACACTCTTCATCTTCGATACATTTTCCGTCGATGAAATTACAGCATTCTTTGTGTGCCAGGGTTCTGATCTTCCGGATCGGCATGTTGTTCATTCGCTCTCTCCTCGTTTTTCTTTCTTCTGTTCATCGTGATCTGTGATCCTGCTGTATGTCCGATCACACAGCAGGAGGACATCCTGCCGTCCTGCGTTCGGATCATGCTTCGCGATGGCATGACGCAGGACGGCTTTATGTGAACGCACAGGATAGCTTTTCCTGTGCGGGAAATCGTAGGGATGAAGCCTTATGCTCTGGCTTTCATCGTCACCATATCACACGGCCTTCAAAATCGTTTTCACGTTTTGAAAACTTCCGAAAGCGTTGCGGCGTAAGGCTTTGTTGGCATTTTTGCGTCTTTCCGATTTCTTGAAATGACGGTTTTACTGGGGTTTCCGGGCCAAAAGTTTTCACGAAATGAAATTTCTTTTTTTTCAGAAGGCCGCCCTCATGGTCTTCTGAAACCAGCCCCGGAGCATAGTAGCAAGCAGGGCAAAGGTAGCACCTTTTGCACTTTGCTTGTTGGGGAGCGTCCTCCCCAAACCCCTTTTACCAGCGCAAGCGCTGTGGTTGTATTGCGAATCAGCGGGATTCGTCATCGTGATGGGAAGTGTGTTCATCGCAGTGGTAATCTTTTGGTATGACATGTTGGTGACTATTTGGTGCGCTGTCTCTTTCAAGTACATCGTAGTTATACCGGATATGCTTCAGGTCTGTGAGCTTTGGTTTCAGCTTGTCTAGTGCTGCCTGATCATTTTCTTTCTGCTCCTTCAGTCCGTCGTATTCCGCCGTCAGTTCTTTCAGCGTCGGCATCTTCCCATCGTGAGAGGAATAAACAGCTTGGGCGTTTCTGTGATTTTCGATCTCTTGCCGATGCTCCTGATAGAATTTCACCGTCCAGCCGGATTCCCGATACTGGGTGTAAACCTCTTTCGTCCGACTGTAATCCCGGATCGCTTGCCGCTGCCGAATGATCTCCTTCATGCGGTTTTGCTTCTCCCGGATGGAAGCTTTCAATTCGTTTTGATGATCCGTCAATCCCTGAATCTGATCATTCAGCTCTTCCAGCGAACCGATGTGATGCTCTTTCAGAAAGATGATCATCTGCGCTTTTGCGTCGATGTTATTCCGCTCAGCCCAGACTTGATAACCTTTCCCCTTGCCGGCGCGGAGCTTTGCTTCTATATCAACCAATCGCTTGATCTGACTTTCGGTGAAATCACCACGCGGGATTTTTGGAATGTGCACATGATCATGCGCCAGCGTCCGGCACAAGGATGTCTCATCGTATTCCGATCCAAGGGTATCGAGCCGGATATATCGCTTTCCCTCCGGCGGCTTGATGCTGATTTGCGCGCCGCGCTTTATGCGACATCCGGCATCTTCCAGCATCTGCATCAGCGCATCGAAGCCATCAGGCTGCATCCGCAGCGCGGCGTCGATGATCATTCGCAGCTCGTCCCGATGGGTGAAACGCCGCTGATTGCCCTGCCATTTGTCGTAGGTAACGGTTTTGTCCTGCGGATTCTGAATGACCGACAGACTGTGTTCCCGGCAAAGCGAATCGCTGATCTGCGCAAGATCCTTTGCTGATTGCTTCACATCCCGGTATTTGTGCTGCCCCTCCAGATCGGTGGAGCAAATGATGATGTGATTGTGGATGTGATGCTTGTCGATGTGTGTCGCAACGACGTAGGCGAATTGACCGTCGGTCATCCGGGAGGCCAGCTCTTTTCCGATCTCGTTTGCTTCCTCCGGCGTGATCTCTTCCGGCTTGAAAGCCTGCCGAACGTGATAGCCGATCACTTCGTTTTCCTGCGTGCGTCCGGTGTTCTGTTGGTATTCCTGGCGGAAAAGCATGAACTCATCCGCCGCCGTTTCGGGCGAGCAGGCGTAGGTTGAAACCAGGATTCCACCGTCCGTTTTCTTTGGATTCATGATGTAGTCCAGCCGTTCCCCAATACACTGCTTGGCGGTTTTCCCTTTGTTGATGTGAATGGACATGATTCTTGTAGCTGCCATGGGTGCTCCTTTCAATGTTGAATCTGATCCAGCCTGCGAAGAATGCTGCTCAGTATCGTCCGCAGCTCTTCCTGCCGATTTGCTATGTCATCGATTTCAGTTTCAAAGATGGAACCCTGTTCATTAAGCCGTCTGGCGATTTGGTTGACATTGTTGCTCAGGCTGCCCATCAGGCGAACCGCATCATGCAGCTCTGGCAGGTCCAGCTTCAGGACATATCCATTCAAGGCCATGGCACGGATGAACGCCGATTGGTTTTTAATTCCGAAGGTTTCCATCTTTCTCTGAATGATGGCGTCCTCTTCCGGCGTTGCTTTGAAGCTGTAGTGAATTGTGCGGTTTTGTTTTTCTGTCACTGTTCTTCCTCCAATCCTTGAAATTCGTTTGTCATGTTGGCTTTTGGCCAAAATTCATTTCATTGCTGTTTGGTTCGGGCTTATTTTTCACTGCTGTCTCTGGCAAGAAACCTTGTTTGGCTCACTGCCGGTCCTTTCGGCGCTCCCTTCCGAAGAGGAAGATCTTCGCGGTTTGGACAGATCTGGAAACGTGGCCCTGGTTGTCAAGGTGCGCTTCGCTGGCGATGCCAGCGACTAATGAAGAGAACGGTTCCTAACTTCTATCTAAGTGAAAGGTTCACCATGATTCCCATGGTTGTTCTTCATTATCCGAAACTTGGGGGGCAGTGGGTTCGGATACATACACTCGCCAGGGCTCTCGCTCCAGCCACTTCACAATACCTGGAACATACTGACCATTCGCAGTCAGCCAATCCACGGTTTGCTTTTCCGCTTCCAGAGCGGACAGGATAGCTTCAATCGTTGCGCCGTCATTCAGTGCCTTTTCCACCAACGCTGCCGCAGCCTCGCGGTTCGTCCGCCTGTTCTGCGGATAGGCAAGCCAGATTTCTGAGAACCGATCCGGTTCATTCCTCGTCCCATACCCTAAAGAAGAAGTATATATATTCTTTTTATATGGGTTAGGTCTTGCCAGCGTACCGGTTTGGCCGAAACTGGTCTGATTCTGAGGATCAGTTGGTGTCACAGCGATACCGGTATCCTGGTAACTGGTACTATCCTGATACCATGCCTGACTGGCATCCCACGGGGAACCGGTACAATCCTGAACATCCCATGCCTCTGCGCTGGCTCCATCATGGAGCCAGGCCGCTCCGGCTTCTGGTCCATTTTCCACACCGGCAGTATCGGGCCAATTCACCACATGCAGCATCGTTCCCACGTTAGGGATCGACCTGATTGTTACCATGCCCTGCGCTTCCATCATCCGCATCCTGCGGCGCAGCTTGTCCCTGGACCAGCAGAGCGCTTTTGCCATTTTTCGCTCTGACAGGGGCATATCGCCCGGCTGGAGCTGCAGCCCGCGCCAACAATACTGATTATGGCTTGCCATGGCCAGGCAGTAGAGATACAGCTTCACTGCTCCATCGTCAGCCCATACCGGGCTTTTCATGAGCTGCCGGATTGCATCTGCGTTTCGTCTCGTGTTCATCATGATTTCCCGTCCTTTCTTCTCTCTGGCGTAATCCCCGCCATCCCTATATGGGAAAATTGGGGCAAAGTGACACCGGCATCTGAAAATTTGTTTGGGACTCCGAAAGACTGCCTCCATTCCAGCCCACTGTTTATCCCCCGCACCTTTCTATGTAAAAAATCGGGCAAAGTGACACCGGTAATTTGAAATCTTTTTGCTTTGGACCTCCATGAGACTTCCTCCTTTCCACCATGTTGATGATTCCTCCCAACCTTTTATGTAAAAAACTGGGCAAAGCGGCATCACCTCCAGAAAAAATTCAGAACGAGAGGCATCATCTAATGTCCAAAATCGGGCCTTTTGGAAACCACTTTCGAAAATTTTTTGAAATTGCTTCGCACGAGTATCAACAGCCATCGATCACCCCTGCGAATCACGCCTGCATCATCTCCTGTCAGCGGCTTCATATTGCCTGCTACCCCTCTATGTAAAAATCGGGGCAAAGTGGAAACACTTTTAGAAAATTTCTTAACAGGCTGATTTCCATCGCAGGCCATGTCGTTGCAAGGGCGTAATCATCGAGGAACATCCCCTCTGTTTCTTCCTACACCCCTAAATGGCGAAAATCGTCGATTTTGGAAACACCTACGGGGAATTTTTGAAAAAATATTTTTGGAGGCCTGAAACCAACAATAGCCAAGCGGGTCATGCAAACTTCACCGCCTGCAGCGGCTGCATATTGCCCGCTATCCCTCTATGTAAAAATCGGGGCTAAGTGGAAACACTTTTGCGAAATATTCTCAATAGGCTGGCTTCCACCACTGGGGGCCACAGTATTCTGAGGGTGTCATTGCTTTCTCCCTCCATATCTACATGGCGAAAATCATCGATTTTGGAAACACCTACAAAAAGTATTTTTGCTTTTTTTCAGCATGTTTGAATTCAAACACAAAAAGGCCCCGCGGCGAGCTATGCCACAGGGCCTGTAACAGAAAAGTGAACTTGGGTCATTGCCCGAACTCACCATCCTTATTACACTGCCGAGTATGAACTTCCAGTTCTTATAGTATCCTAACGGGAGTTACTTATTCATAAAATGATTGTATTCTCCAATTCCGTACTTCTTTTCTCTCATCAGAAATGCTTCTCGCCCACCCTCAAGAACTTGTACTGCATAATCGCGAACGGAGGGTGTATCAATAGAGCCAATGCCCCCTTGAATAATTCTTCCTTTACCATCTTGTTCTTCCATAGCTACTATTAATTCTGCATCTCCAAACACAGGAATATTTGCGTTATGTGTTGCAAAAATATAATGTCGTAACAATTTGTTTTTTCGGATGGATGCTATAAGACTATCAGCAATAAACGCATTATCTAAATTGTCTTCTGGTTGATCAACGATTAATGGATCCTTATTCTCCACGAGCAAAATATTCAATATTGCTGTACATTGTTGGCCTTTTGATAGCCTTTCCAAAGGCTTAAATTGTCCATTCACAAATAGTTCGATATGATAGATATCATCAAGTTGCATTTCTTCCATACGTAATAAGCTTAGCTCATCATAATGGCTTATAATTTTTTCTGCAATTCCACCTGTAAATTTATACTTTTCGATTAATATGTCTTTACCCTTTCTAATATCGTCAGCAAACGTAAAAATATCAAAATCAGAGTATTGAAGGAATCCGGTTAAAGAGACATCTCCAACACCTTTTATTGTTTTTAGCTGCGCAATAACGGCATCTTTTACTTGACGATATTCTATGGATATTCTTATACTATTGCTGAACACATTTTTATTCAGCTTTTTTACTTGTTTGTTTATACACTCCATATAGTCATCCAAGCTTTTCTTACATGACTCAATCAATGTTTTTCGTTTCATTAGCAAACGGATCTTTACTTCTTTTTGCCTATCTATTCTGTCCTGTATCGGTTCAGCATTTTTAATTTTCATAATGGTTTCCGAGAAATCTTTTGCAATATCAGTCGCTGATTTATCTTGTATGCCTTCTATTGTACACAAAGAATCTCTGATTGCTTCGTCATAGCTCTCACTTTGTTTATTCCATTTGCCACGAATAGCGGCATATTCTAATGATAGCCAAGAGATTAATGCATTATAATCAGTTTGTATTTTTTCTGACCGGCTGTTAAACTCAGTAACAAGTTGTTGCAAGACTAAAAGCTCTTTGGAATCATCCTTTAGTGTTGATAGGCTTGGCCATTTTATTGGAGAAAATAGATCAATCTCTTTTTTTACCTGATTGAAAGCAGCTTCTTCAGTTGACATTTTTCTAAGTATTGGTAGTTTTTCTTCGAGGCCCGCTTCACGATAGAATCTGAGACGTTCTTTAAGTGCAGGTAAATCAGATACTGTCGATTCGTCATTATCTATCTGCTTATTACAATCAATGATTTCATTTGTATTCATATGGAGTTTTTTATAAGCTTCATCTATTGTTTGACGTAAACTTGAATCAACAGAGAACAAACGGCTTACAATTTTTGCAATTGAGGGATTACTTTTTATTACATCTACTATTTCATTTTGTCCATAGATTTCGATATTGGGAAGTATTTCATCTGCAACCATTGAAGTGACATTACCATTCGCATCTTCAATCACAGGATCAGTTTTATATCTTCTTATTATTTTAAATTTTTGTCCATATTGGGCATAGGATGTTACCTCCATCTCAACTCTTGAGCCGCTTCCAAGGTTATGTTCTATCATTTCATTATATTCTTTTACTCGTTCTTTATTTGGCTCTTTGCCCAATGCATACCGTATTAAATTGATAATTGTTGATTTTCCTGTGCCGCGTCCACCAATGATTGTATCTAAATGTGCAGAAAATTCGACACTAAATCCGTCTAAATACCCACCAAACACTCGCAGAGAATTGATACTGCTTTGGTAAGATAAATCAACATCTGTTTGCAAACATACACGGGATTCTGGATCTTTAAAGGCTAAAACAAAACAAGTAAAGGATGGTTCAGACATTTTTATTAGTGTCGCAGCTTGTTGTCTCTCTAAATCCTCAGGTTTCTCTATGTCACATGCATTGATAAAAGCTGGAGCCTTTTCTCTCTTATACTGTGGATCTGTATTTCTAATAATACCTTTATACTTTGGGTCAATATTCTCTTTACTATCTGGTATTTGAGCTGCTTGCAATAGAGGTGATTTCCATAGATGATGCATTTTACCCAATTTGAGTATGCCGTTTTCTCCGGTTATATGTGCAGCATAAAAGAATCCACCGAAGGCATATACTTTTTGGGCTATTTCTTCAAATGTGCATGAACTTGTTTCATTACCTCTTACTGCAGCTCCAAGTCCGAGCGCACCTAAATATCTATTTAGATCCGAGATGGTTTTGTTTTCCGGAAAGAGACAAACCATATGTATTTTTTCAGCAGACATGATTTCAAATCCGGGGAATACTACAATTCCATTCTCAGATAATAATTTTCTTAAGCTTTCAGAAGAGTCAACATCGCCATGATTAGCTAAGCCAACAACTTGAATGCTATATTGCTTACACTTTTGAAGGATTGACGCATTATACTCATCTTCATCTTTGATTGAATTTCCACGATATGCAGAATAGCAATATGGGTTTACTTGAAGGGCGCATTTGTAGAACTGAGCAAAATGAGGCATGTTCTCTCCTCCTTTGTATTCAGATAATAAAATCCTTAGCGATAATGCTTTTTATAATTGGATACTATTTGCATTGTCTCTTCGTGTTTTTCCAATTCTTTTTGTAATTCTTTTCGCTTGCATTCCTTCAAGTTTGGATTACTCAGCTTTCTCTGAATATCTGCTTTCCAGTTTTCTTCTTTTTCTATTTCCTCATCAATCCTTTTTCGAATAAAGGGTTGTAATGTACAGCTAAATGGAATAGTATTCGTCCGATAATCGTAGGAAACTAATTGTTGTCCACCGGAGAATACCATTCTTCTTGAAATCAAACTGTTTATTATAGGGTCATTAAAATCGAACATGGCAACCTGATTGGGCGAAAAATAAATTTTCAAGATTGCTTCCATTTCCGCATCGCTCAAGTTTTCAAGTGTATGATCAATTGCATGTTCAAATTTCTTTGCTTCTAAAAAATTGCCAACAAATTTAAAAACAGACAATAAGACATACATGATCAATAATAATGTGAGAATAAAGAAAGAAGGCCCAATCCATTGAATAAAGTTACGCCTAAAGCTTTCAAGATATAGCATTTCTCTTAACTGCTCTGGCAAGAAAATTATACCAGCGCAAGCAAGATCAATAGCTAAGATTATTACCACAAAAGGTAGTTTAATACGATCCAGAAGCTTAGATGCAAATTCGCCCATAATCTCATCCCTCCATAGCTGAGAACTCCCCGTATTGATCAAAAATATTCTTCAAATCATCCGGCGTGGAAGAGGCCAATACTTTCTCACGGATTTCGCTCTTTTGCAAATCCAATCGCACATAACGCTTATGACCGGTCAGATCTGTCTTTTCATGGATCAGCTGTAGGCGAATCACATGCGGCTCATCTTTGCTGTACTGCGCCAGTGCCTTGGCCTTGGGCAGATTATCGTCATAGCGGGGCATATGCGGTTCAAGCACGTCCACAACATAACCATATTGCGGATGTTTCCTGACAATCATCATATCAGGATAGAAGCCCTTCTTTTCACCATTATAGTCATAGGGGAGGCATAATGCCCACTGCGCACGGGACACGTTGCGCAGCCAGCATACGAAATCAGGACGTCGCATTTCTTCCCGCAGTACGCCATCCTCCCAGGTGTTGAGCTTGATCTTGGCAATTCCGGTATTGGGATCAACATAAAGATGATTCGTGTACAGCTGTCCATCGGGATTCATCACTGCGCCGATATCGTCTACCAAATGAAGCGTATGCTTACTGACCGGATTACTTTCCGTTGAAATCTCATCGTACTTCTGGCGATATGTATCAGTCAGGAATGCAAAATCTGTACGGTGCGCATCGATGAGCCGGTTGAATTCTGTCTTTGCCCATACATGGAGTCCGGACATGGCGTCATTGTTGGCGGCGAAGAGAATACAGTCCACATAAGCAGGCGTTGGCGATGTAATATCACCAAACCTTGTCAAATAGGCGAAGGTGATTCTTGTATCGCCAAGTTTTTGATCGGCAATGCGCTGCTGGTGTTCAATTGCTCGGTCGGAGGCTTCAAAAACGCTGTGTTCAGCATGATGATCAACGGATTCACCAAAGGGATCAAAAATTTGTTCGGAAAACCGCATGGTAACCACACGGTTATAATATGTCTGATATGTTCCTTCCGTTTTAAGCCTTTCGATGAAAGCATGGATACGGCCTGTCACGTCTTGTGTAAATTGGGCATAGGCATTCTGCTCGATGGCAGTAATGCTCAGCAAATGTGTCAGGTTAACCAGTGAAGTCAGACTAGAAGCGGTTTGGTGTGGGGTGACTTTATAATTAAGCAGGGCAAAGCTGTTGATTGTCTGAATGATCGCAGGGCGGTCAATCAACCCGGTATTGAAGGACATTTGTTCCGCCTGAACCTGCTGCTGCGGTGCTGGCTGTTGCCCAGATGCAGGCGTAGGTGCTTCGCTTTGATGCACAGGCTGTGCCTGCGGCACTGGCGTCAACGGTACTTCCGTTGGTTGCACAGGGGAAACCGGCGTCAGCGGAACAAAGGGGCGATCCGGCGTATCCGTCCCTGGAATGACGGTGGAGCTTTCAGGCGTGAAGAAATCCATTTGCCCCGGAACCTGCGGCTGTACTCTGGGATGGCTTGTCCAAACGGTATGGATCGGTGTTTCCACCGCTTCACTGCTGAGATCGGCGGGAATATCTCCGCCTTCTTCGTCCTTGAAAGCGGCAATCACGTTCTCCACCGTATCCCGATCAAAGAACGGTAAATACAGGTGAACATCATTCAGGCTTTCATCGCTTTCCACCCGGCGCTGCAGGGGTGTACGCACCATGCGGCCCAACAGCTGCGCAATATATGTGGCGTCCACTGCCCGGCGGAAGGACATCATGGTTTCCGCCCGCGGGCAATCCCAACCGGTAGAGAGATTCTCCTTGAAGAATACCACCCGGATTTTCTTATCGTCGCTGATGGCGGAGGCATCCACATGGCGAATTGCAAGGCCATGCACCGTGATCGTTCCAGCTTGTCCGAAAGTGTGCACCACTTCATTTTCCCGAAGCTGATAGCCTGTGCGCTCCTCTATGGCGGAAAGGCAGGCTTCCATATCGGTGGCGGTTGCCTCGCTGCCGGCACTGTTTAGCACCTGGATCACCAGAATTGGATTTACCTGCGGAATACTCCGCGCAGCGCAGTATTGGTACCACTGCTCACATTTCTTCTTCCATTCACTGGCAGCAGCGTGCAGTACATGAAGACCATCCGTAGTTTGATGCTCCGGGTACGTCAGAATGATGCGATCCTTCAGCAAACCGGATTGCTTTACTTCGGCTTCGGAAACTGGCACCTCATGCTTCATGCTTGTTGTGATACCAGCTACCAGCCGGGTGAACCGCTCGGTAGTGGCGCTCATGCCGATAACAACCGGCAGAGGCTTTAGGCCATCTGCCTGGCTGCCTTTGATGAATTTCTGCATGATGGTGGTGGCGCGAGCCGCATCCCGGTTATCCCGCATCCCACGGTGGGCCTCATCAATGATCAGAATCAAATGCGTGCCCTTTACTTCCGCCGTATTTTGCAGCGTCTCCCAGATTGACCAGGTACGATGCTCGCCGCCGGAAAGCGTGAGTTTTCCGCCTTTGCCCAGCTTTTGTGTATTCAGGAAATAGATATGCCCATCCTCCAGAGTTTCCTGGTCGAAGGTTTCCTCTTTGATGGTAACCAGCTGGTGCAGACGGATTTTATCCGCTTTCAGGATGAACTTTTCCCGGGATTGCTCGTTCAACTGCGGGGAATCGGACAGCCATACGAAAATGCTGTCCGGCTGCGCTGGAAAGGTTTCGCAGCCATACAGAATGTTTTCTATCGCTGTCGCTGCCATGATGGTTTTGCCGGAACCCGTAGGCGCAGTAAAGGAAACGATCTGGGGCTGATTTGCTACAGGGTAATAGGCATTAGCCAGCTTCACTTTTTCCAGTACAGCGGATACAGCTCGCTTCTGGAAAGAAAACAGTTCATCCCGCATCGTTTCTCACCTCCTCAGGTTGATCTGGAAGTTCTCCAGGTAATCCCGGTACAGCTGATAGGCTGTTCTTCCGGGCAGCATATCGGTCATCATGCGGAAGGCCGGTTCGGAATCGGTTACGATATACAGGGTGTTGATCTCCGGATGAGCCTTCACCTGGGCCGCAAAATCGGCAAAGGCTGTTTCGTTGAGCAGGACGGCGAAATGGTTTTCCGGCAATACCAGCAGGCCAGGTAAATCACCGTCATCTGGCAGCACTGGGCAAGAATTGTGTGCCCCTGCTTTCAGCCAGAGTAGCGGTAACAGTTCACGGAACTGCCTGCCGACAGCAACGCTGGTCTTATCCAGGAAGCCCAAATGGAAGAAGGCCGCATTGGCTTTGAAACCATCCGCCATGGCAAGCGGATGCTCCGGGTCACCACCCAGGTAGTTACCTTTGAGGGGCTGTCCATTTACATCATGGCCTTCGATGCTGCAAACGGTACGAGGCCAAGTGACATAATGGGCAATTCCCAGGCGCTCCCATTCCGGATCGCCCGGTTGATAGCCTTGTGCAGACAGATTTTTGGCTTCATCGGCGGATACTTCATTGTTCGTCACCATGATGCAGCGACGGTGACCACCATCCTCAGCATTAAGAAGATTGACAGCATGAAGCGTTGTGCCGCTGCCGGCAAAGAAGTCAATTATAAGTGCATTAGGTTTCTTTGCAACTATATAGTGGATTGCGTCACTTGTTGCATAAAGAGATTTGGGAAAAGAAAACCTTTTTTCAAGGAAAAAGCTATTTAGTAAACTTGAACCATATATACCCGCATCATGGGTAGGCTTTTCCCAGACTGAATCAGGTGCTTTAGTTTTCCCAATCGTATCATTATGACGAAGAATAAGAGCACCGTTTTCATCTTTTCCCTCGACAATTATTTCCCCTTTCTTTATTCTTTCTTTTTCTGCATTACGAAGATAGTTTACTGTTAATTTATCCCCGTGCACATTGATCTTTGCGGTGCCTTCTTCAAAGGCTTTCTGAAGAGTCTCCCGTCCTAATTGCCATGTGTTCTCTCTGCCATCCGGACGTAACGGCCAGATAGCGATAAGATTTTCGTTTGGTGCCGTAACTGCGTTTTTGTCTTGCTCAATTGATATGTTTTCACCGATAGCATAAAGGTGCCCCTCTTTATCAGACCAGATAGGATAGAACAAATTTGGCCTATCATTTCGTGAGCTGTTTGATCCAGTACGCATTAATGAAAACCATATTGGATTCTTTTTTGTATCATCTTCCAGTACATCAGGAGAAATACACGAGTTTCCTAATTGAACGAAGTATATATACTCTTGTGATCGTGTAAACGAGTTGGGTCTGGAAACACCTGCCCGAGGATTAATAACATCTGTAGCCATTGTTATTATCGAATTAGGAAACATCTCTTCCAACAGACACCCCAAATGCAGATATTCCTTTTCATCAATGGTCACAATCAGCACGCTGTCCCTGGGATTCAGCAGCCGCTTGGCAATTTTCAGCCGCTTTTCCATCATGGATAGCCATTTGCTGTGCCGATAACTGTCGTTGCCGTCCACATAGTCGTTATTGTATTTCCAGTCCTTTGCGCCTGTATTATAAGGCGGATCGATGTAGATGCAGTCCACCTTTTCAGCATACAGGTATTCCAGCAACTGCAAGGCATGGTAGTTATCAGCCTCGATCAGCGTATGCCACAGATCGCTGTCCGGCGCGTTGCACACGGTGTCCAGCTGTTTGAGATAGGGATATATAGGCTCACCAAACTTGGCCACGGATACCAAGCTTTCCAGCGGCTGATCCACAGGTTCCTTCTCTGGCAGGGAAAGGCAATGGGCCACTTCGCCATCAATCGCCAGCACCTTCATCTGCTTGCTCACATCGCCGCCACGCAGCGCAACAGTGCTTCCTGCTTTTACAGGCACATCATAGAGCACCGTGGATTCCGGAATATGGTCTTCAAAAACCAGGCCGAATTTCTTTTGCTGGTTCTGCTTTTTCAGCGCCTCCCGAATCTGCCCCCGCAAGGCTTCATCCGGAATGTGGTCAATCAGTGCATCAAGCGCATTTGCCATAAGCATCGTCTCCTGTATAACTCTCAGAATCTTTCTTTTGATGATCAGCCGTTATTTCCAGCGAATTACCCATTGTCCGCCATTGTTGCTGCCCTGCCGCGTAACAATGCCGACTGCCTTCATTCCATCAATCGCACGCTGCACGGTGGCTTTGGAAAGCCCGATTTCTTTTCCAATCTGAACAGCAGTGCTGTGGGGATTGCGGATCATGCAATCCAGAATCCTGCCTGCCCGCGCACGATTCTTTTCCGGCAGGGAGGCAAGGAGCGCGTCTTTCACCTGTTTTTGAGCATCAGGTGATGCTGAACTTGTCTCTTTAGCATCGCGTTCAGCATCATTTGATGCTGAACTTTGATGCTGAACATCATTTTTAGCATCTTTTGAGGGGATAACCACCCCGAACGGATCGGTCTCAAAGGGCTTGCGGTGAAGGCTGATGCGGAAAGAAGTGCCAAAATCCTTGATCTCGGGATCACCCAGACCATACATGCGGGCATCTTCAAATACGCGAGGAATGCCGCTGCCCCACCTCTCAATGATGTGCATGTACTGAAATGCCGCGCCGATGGCAATATTACGGACGCGGGAATTGCCTTCAATCAGATGGTTGATGGTCAGATCGGGACTCAGCCTGCCTGGGGATGTGACCTCCAAACGGTCATCATAGATTGCCACCTGGATGGATCCGGGAGACAAATAGGATCTGTGGCATACGGCGTTAGAGATGAGCTCGCGAACGCTGTCCATCGGCAGCTCGTATATATCCTCCCGATAAACGTCCGCAATGCGGGAGCCCAGGTTAATGTGCTTTTTGACGAACACCATGGCGTCTTCGATCTGCTGATCGATAGGCCCTTTTGCTTCCTTCCTGTCCAGGAAAACAGCGCGCGTATTCCCTTTGAAAACCGCCATCTGGATAAAAGCATCCGGGAACAGCGTATCTATGTCACCTGTAAGCAGTTTCCAGGCATAGGTTGGGAAGTATTTATCCTGGAAGTGCACAAGGATTCTCCATTGTATCAGCTGGCTGGCAGTTACTTTTTTCTGCGAGCGGCGCTGCTCGTCGTTTTTACAGAGATCAAGCGCGTGTTGATACATTCTTTCACACAGTGCGTTGATCTCATCGGGTGTTACCTCTTCTCCGGCGACCTGAGTGGCATCGTAGCTCTTATTGGTTCCTTCCAGTTGAAGCTCTTTGATCAAGTACGGCTCCGCTTTCCGAGTCACTCCGGCAATGCGGATATACGTGCCCTCCATCATGCCGTCTGCCCGCAGATAATACGGCTTATCCATGCCGGGAAGAATGTTGGCGACAATGATCTTTTTCCCGTCAACCTCTTCGATTTCCATAACTGGCACAAGGGATGGCGTGCAGGCATCATAGATGCTGTTAGCAATGGCATCGTATTTCTGGAACAACTCATCATCCGGGAAGCCGATCACATCCCATGTCTGATTCTTCACGCCGAAAACCAGCTTGCCGCCCGCTCCATTGGCAAAGGCAACAGCGGATTTCAGATACTTATCCCGTTCCTGTGGAATATCCAGTTTATATTCCACGGTAACATGTTCGCCCTTCTTCAGCTCTTCAAGCGTCATTTCTGTCCACCTCTCCCACAGGAACAAGCTGCCCGGCTTCTGCCTGGCGCAGAATCCGCTGTTTGGCATCGTAATCGGCAAAATAAGCCTGCAAAGCGCGCTCTACGACCATGGTTTTGGTCTGCCCAGCCTCGGTGCTGACCTCCGTCAACTTGTGGCAGATATCGGCGTCAATCTTCACGTTCAGGCACAGATAATCTTTCTTTGCTCGTGGCATAATTGATCCCTCCGGTATGGTGTACAGGTGATAGGATCATTATACACGAAAACGCTACACGATTCAATGCCAGAGGAAAAATAATTTTCAGGTAGGCTTTCCTATGATAGCGCTTCGTAAGTGGAAGCACCACAAACAGGTTGTTAAGATTTTGGACACGGAGCTAACTGACAGTTAGTTTTTTGAGCAGCATATGAAAGCGCCACCCCCTCGAAGACCTTTCGATTCACAAGGGATGGCGCATTATCAGTTGTCAGGCGTAAACGATTTCTTCCAGGATAGTTTCTTCCGCACGCTGCCGGATGCTGTTCATCCGACCAACCCAGGCCATTTGGTCCTTTGCTTTCAGCTCCTCGTCGATGCCTTCTGCCTGGGCCATCCGGGAAATCATAAGATTCATTCTCTCGACACAGGTGGCTTCCGTTTCCACAAGGTGGTCGTACAGTTTGCCGGAGAGGATCAACTGCTCATAGAACCCGGGGCGATGTTCCTCCAGATACGCTTTACGCATCCTGCCGTAGTGACCGATGCTTTGATGGGGAGCGTCCGGGAGATTCAGATCGGGGAAGTAGTAGTCACCATGCAGTGTATAATGGATACCATTTTCTGTGATTTCTTTCGGGAAACAGGTCATTTTCATGCCCTCCTTTTTCACTTCAGCTTCATCTGTTTTCACCTTCACAAGCCCATTTCCAGTTTGGGTAAATGGCATGAAATACCGCAAAATCTTCACCAACTCCGTACCCAAACCGTCCTTGTACAGCGTTCTATTTGGGTATGCTACACCACAAGATATTGATTTTTCGCTTTCACCATAACACATTATGTTGTGTTATTGATCGAAATTTCATGAGGATTCAGAATTCGAGTCCTGTTGCGACCACCACAAAACCTCGAAGGCATAAGGCTTTCGAGGTTTTTTTCTGTCTCTTGGACAAGTGCCCTCCTCCCCGTGGGAGGGCCTGACCGGCATACTATTAGCTTCTATCAATTACGCTCATTCACGAACATTCAAAATTTCGAGTGTGCAGTTTCATTTTCGATGTTAACAGGTTGGTCGCCCATTTCGTTCACGCGAGTCGATGTGAACGGTAGCCCGGCATCGATGTGAACGGCTTGCTGGTTTCGATGTGAACGGGTACCCTGCTCGATGTGAACGGTTTGCCGGACAGACACACTTCCTATAAGCTTACGGCACAAAAAAAGCAGGGCCAACGCCCTGCAACAAAAATATCCCCGATCAGGATTACTCCTGACCGAGGAACTGTTTCAGTGAAATCTTAAATTTGATGTGCATTTTGTATCCGGTCCGGACTTCCACCCGCTCGATCAACCGGGAGACGATCAAGTGCTTGGTGCCGATGTCAGCCTTGTCGAAGCACTCTGCCCAGGAAAGCAGCTCATCCACCTGAGCTTTGGTGGCTTTAGCGTTTTCCTGCTCCGCCTGCATCCGGGCCTGCGCTTCTTCCATTGCCGTTTGGGAGGCTTCCAGTTTTGCCCGGTGCTTCAGGAGCATTTGATTGACGATACTCAGATCCAGCTGGCTTTCTCCGGTCAGTGCCTTGACGGCTTCCTCCTCCAAGGCGGTGACCTGCTTTTGAGCATTTTCAAAATCCTTCTGCGCCTGCTTGTAGGCCACCTTGTAGGTTTCCTCATTCCGGGCGCTGGCAAGCTCCACAAGCCGCTCCTTGGGAACCGCTTCCAGTTTGGAAAGGAACAGCTTGACCTGCTGTTCTACTGCTTCATTCAGCGCGGTCGCCTTGTAGCCACTTTGCCCATCACATGTTCTCGATGCGGAGATTTTCCGGTAGCAGCGGTAGGTTTCGTAGTCATACACGCTGGTACCGCCGCTGGCCAGTTTCCTTTCCTCGTGCTGATGATTGTAGCAGAGCCTGCATCCGCAGTGCCCGCAGAAGATGATGCCCGTCAGCAAGCTGCGCGTATCCGTCCGGAAGACCACAGGTGCTCCGTCAAAGTTCTTGGTCGATCTGGCCTTGACCGCCTGCTGGCACCTCATGAACAGATCTTCGTCGATGATCTTCAAATGGTCAAACGGCTCGGACTGCACTCCCTGCATGTGGTAGATGCCGATGTAGATCGGATTGTCGATGAGCGACCGAATGCTTGTTCCGCGCCAGAGTGTTGTCCCGTTTTTTGTCTTGATCCCTTTTCCATTCAGGTACTGCGCGACCCGGTTTGTACCGTAACCGTGATTAGTCAGCAGGTCGAAGATCTCTCTGACGATGATTGCTTCATCTTCGTCAATGACCAGATCCCGCACCTGCTGATTCTTTTTGTTTGTGCGGCCCTGATGCTCCAGCTTGTAGCCGTAAGGAACATGTCCTCCCCGGTACAAACCCTCCTGCACCATTTGGGAATGCTTTGTTTTCACACGGATGGAAGTCTTCTCGCTTTCACCCGATGCCTGCCAGAAGCGAATGTAGTTCAGGAGCTTGTCGACGTGGTTATCGAAGCGCTGTTCACCTTCACGGGCGCTCCAAACCTCAATGCCCTGCTGAACAAACCACTGCACAACAAAGGGTGTTTCATCATCCCGCCTGCCAATGCGGTCGAACATGAAAACCAGTAGCACATCGAACTTGTGCATGATGGCTCTCTTTTTTATCTCCACGATGGCATCCCGGTCATTGGTGCTTACCTTGTAACCGGAGATGCCTTTTTCGGAAATCTCATCAACGATCTCCCAGTCCGGGTGGGTCGCCGCATATTCGCGGCAAGCCAGCTTCTGCATGGGAATGTCATCATGATCCACCTGGCCGACGGTCGAAACACGGTAGAGGCATATGACTCGCTTCATTTTCTCACCTCCCGTAGTTTGCATGTGTAAGCAGATCCAGCACGTCAGCGACGGCACCAAGATCGGGTTCGTCCGCGTAGGAAACCGTCACTTCACAGAGGGGCTGGCCGTCCGAAAGTCCAGTGTTTTCAAGAGCTTTCGGCTGCTTAGCAGTAGTACTATTAACTCTTCTGTCGGCACGAATCAAGTCAATATCGGGCGATGATGCAGATATATTTTCGATTTGTGTGTCACCTGCCAGATCTCCGGCCTGCAGGCTGTTCCTACGGCAAAAGGCTTTCACTGTACTCAATGGCAGCTTCAGTTCATTGGCAATTGCAGCGTAGCCTATGTGATTCTGACGCATCAGAGTGATCCGCCGCTTCTGATTTTCTGTCATGGAATGCTCCAATCTGAAGGAGCATGTATCGTTCATCTCCTTCAGAACCCACAGGACAAAAACAGGTACTTTGGCAACCGGGACAATAAAAAAATGAGACTCTGCCCGAAGGTAAACCCTCACGATTCTATTCGTGTCCTCATGTGCGGGCTGCGCACTGGCATACCTTCTGGGTTGGCCCCAGGAGCGCAAAGTTTCCGGACCGGAAGCCCATCATCCGTTGGCTTGCACCCATTCCGATTGGGATGGATTGGAGGAGAGAGCTTCCCACCAACATTCATAGGGTTTTGGAAAACTGATTCCTGAGCCAAAACAAAAACAAGCCCGCAATCCGGCTCGTAAGAACCAGACTGCGGGCTTGCAGTTTGTGTTTATCCTTCAATCAAAATCTGTTTCTTTTCAGGAACCTTCGGGGCTTCCTTCTTAGGAATCATCAGGCTCAGTACACCATTCTCGAACTTGGCTTTTATGTCATCTTCAGTAATGCTCTCACCCACATAGAAGCTGCGCTGCATGGTGCCGACGTAACGCTCCTGACGAAGCATCTTACCCTTGTTCTCCTTATTCAAACTCTTCTCGGTGGAGATTGTCAGGTAACCGTTATTCAGATCCAGTTTGATTTCATCCTTGTTGAAGCCAGGCAGATCCACATCCACCTCATAGCCTTCATCTGTTTCCTTCACATCGGTTTTCATCAGGCGGCTGGCATTCTTGCCATAGAGCACATGCTCCGGACGCCCAAACCCACGGAAGAAGTCACGGTCAAAGTCATCAAAGACGTCAAACAGGTTTTCACCAAACACGGTAGGAAGATAAGTACTCATAATGCAAACCTCCAATTCATTGGCCTTGTACGCTTGGTTCATTGCCACGCTTGCAGGGTCGCATTCATTCCATCTTGTTTGGGCTCTCTCTCGATCCCCCTCCCTTGACGGTGCCTATATTATATATCTAAGGTCAAAGAAAGTCAATAATTTTGAAAAGTTTTTTCTTCATGTTTTTCTCGTTATCCGTGCATTTCACGTAGTATTGACTCTGTTTTGAATTATTTCTGTGGATTTCATTGAAATACTTCGTTTTTCTTGCACAGAACATCAACGAAAAAAGGGGAACCCACTAGAAAAGCAGGTTCCCCAAGCATTTACTCACTGGTGATCTCGCTGTACTCCCCGGAAACCCAGCCGACCTGACTTCCGATCTTCACAGCCTGCCAGCCGTTGAAGGCACTGGCCACGTACTCCAGCGTTGTGCCCGGCGCGACAGCAGTGATGCGGCTGTAGCTGGTACCGTTGCCCGTGCGGATATTGACCTTCCCGCCAGAGGACTTGATCAGCACCCTGATGGTGGTCTGCCCGGCGACGGGCTGTTCCTGCTCCGGTACGGGCTGTGTTTCCGTCATGGCCTGCTGCCCGGCATCGTCCTCCGCCACAGCGGCCATCAGGGCGGCATGGGTCTGGTCGCCATACTTGCCATCCTGCTTGATCCCTGCCTTCTTCTGGAAAGCCTTCACGGCGGCTTCCGTTTTGCTGCCAAACTGACCGTCAATCTCAAGTGTGGCACCCAGCTGGTTCAGCAGTTCCTGCAGGGCTTTGACGTCCGCGCCGGAAGAACCGTTCTTCAGCAGCCTGCTGCCCAACGTGTACACGGTGACCGCCTCCACGGCGACCTGAGCGCCGCTGGTATCGCCGTAATCGATAAACGGCAGCTTGTACCAGTGTGTCCAGGGCCGCTTTTTCACCTGTGTCTTCACACAGCCCCAGCTGAAGCCCTGCCACTCCACAGCATAGCCGTTGCCGATGTAATACCCGGCATGACCGTCCTTGTACAGCGCCAGACCGGGGATCTCCGGCAGGGTGTCAATGGTGCCCCATTCCATGCCTTTCTTTTTTGCCCAGGAGAACATGCTGTTCGCGCCTTTGTCCGGACACCCGTTAGAGCCGTACTTGCTGGTGATGGTTTTATCCGTCCCGATAGCTTCCAGCACACCCTGACCGCCGTTTGTCCAGGCATAGCCCTTGCAGCCGCCGATACAGTCGGACACGACAGCTTTGTTGGCAATGTCCTGCTTGTAACGGGACATGCGGCTGGAAGCATAAGAAGACGGATACTGGTTGCTCTTCCGGGACAGCAGACTGTTGGTTGCCTTGTAGACGCAGGTGCCGTACCAGTAGGGCTGGCCGACCATCTTCTGGCACCAGTCGGCAAAGTGCTCGTTGGTGAAAGGCGTATTGATTCTGTCTGCCATGATGATTCCTCCAATCATGAAAAGAGGGCGGCAGCTTATTCGCCGTCGCCCTGGTCGTCTTTGCCTTCCTTCTCATCCCGGTTGTGCAGCTGCTCCAGGACAGCCTTCAGCTTGTCCGGGATAGGCAGGCCGATGTAAGCCGCGTTCTCCAGCAGACTAAGTCCCTCATTGGAGAGGTAGAAGGCAATCACCGCGCCTCGAAGCGCACTGCCGGAGCCGATCACATGCAGATCGACGATGTTCGCAATGCCCACCATGAACAGGATGAGCACCTTCTTGCAGACACCCTTGAAGCCGACGGCGCTGGACAGCTTCTTGTCGATGATCGCGCACATGACCCCGGTCACGTAATCCAGCGCCATGAAGATCATGAGGGCAATCATCAGGCCGTCGATGCCTCCAAGGAAGTAACCCAGCCATCCCCCGATGGCCATGATGGCGATCTGGATCTTCGCCCAGATCAGGTCAATAGAAAAGTTCCGCATTGTTGTTTCCTCCATTTCATTTTGATATAGAAAAACCCGCCTCCGAATTGGAAGCGGGCTGATCCCGGGAGTGAAAAAAGCTCATGGTTACACCCCAATCGCGATCCAGTCGATATTCCTCGCCGTATTGAAGTTGCCGCCGACGATGATCGTCGCTCCGGTAGCGGATTTGGCATAGATCTTCAGAGCACCGTTGTCGCCTGACCAGTTGGAGCCCGTCGTGGAATAGCTGGCCACCACACAGGGCACGGAGGTGAAGCCCGCTCCGCTGTAGTTGATGCTGAGAGCGCTGTTGCCTGCGACGGTGCCGGAGCCGTAAGCAACCTTGAATGGCAAACGCGCCATGGCCAGTGTGCCCGTGGTGATGTTGCCTGCGTTATTTGTCCCCAGATTGCTCCGGGCGTTTGCGGCGGTGGTGGCCCCTGTGCCGCCGTTGGCGACAGGCACACCGGAAACCATGCCGGAATGGAACACACGGTAGTTACCCCAGGTGCCCGCATCACAAACACGCAGAAGCACAGCCCAGTCGAGACTGTTCTGATAAGCCTTCGTGCGGACTTCCAGCATCCGGCGATTATTGCCTGAACTGTCCTCCCAGGCGGCAAAAGAGGAAGCGCCAGCGTAGCTGCCCTCAAACACCGTCCGGTTGGTGGTATTGTTGTAGGTTGGGAGCAGAAGCAGCGACGGATACAGGTAACCGGAAATATTCAGGTTGCCAGTCATCGTGTCCCCGGTTTTCTTCACACCACCCAGGTTGGCTATGGCGCTCGCCGCCGATGTGGCTCCCGTGCCGCCATAGGCAACGGCCAGTGCGGAACTCAGTTTCAGCGGCCAGCCACAGTCGATATACCCGGAGGTCTCTGCCACCTTCCCAATGCCGATTCCGGTACCGTCCGCCATGAAATCCAGGATGACTCCCTTAGTGCCGATGCTGACGGCCTGTTCCACGTAGTAGAAATAGTCGGTCAAACGCACCTTCAGGTCATAACTGTAAAGCGCGTCAAAGGTCTGGGACAGGAGCTTGTTGGTGGCACTCAGGGTATAGCTGGTGATGGCCATCTGCTCTGCCGTCGTCCAGGCTGTGGCGCTCTTCAGCTTGTAATACACTACGCAGGAAAGACCGTTCTTGTTATTCAGAGCGGTGACCTTTCCTGCAAAGGAGTACCGGGCCTTCGTGCCGTCCAGCTGAGCGGCAGACCCATCACTGTTGCAGCGTTCTGCGGAGAAGGCTGTGATGGAAGGCGGCGAATAGTCCAGCACATTGAAGGTGGTCGTGTAGGTCGCCGTCCGGCCACGGCTGTCCGTAACCGTGACCGTCATCGTCATATCTCCGGCTACGGACAGCTTCTTGGTTGCTGTAAAGGATGCCGCTGTATAATTCACGCCATCCAGCGAGGTGCGGTAGGAAGAGATCGTGCTTCCGTACACACCAGCCGCCGTGATGGCGACGGACAATGTGCTCAGACCCTTGACGAAGGCGGCGATCCTGCTCACCACTGTGCTGTTGGTATCCTCCACCGTCACGGAGGAGATCGAGGGCACAACCGTACTCGGCACATTCAGTGTCACCGTACACGTTCGGGTACCCGTCAGTGTCCCGCCGTTATAACTCTGGCAGGTGATCGTACAGATGCCGCTGGTGGCACTTGGGATTTGACTGGCCAGTGACAAAGGCGGAGTCCAGCTGACCGACGCGCCGACATTGCTGGCGATGGTACCGCTGGTGCTGCCGAAGCTGTAGAGCAAAGTGTGCGTCGTCGCGGTGCTCTGTCGGTTGGTGTAGATCGTCACGGCGCTGCCCAGGTTCACGGAGGAGGAAGATACAGTCGGCTGAGACACAGCTTCCTCATAGGTGATTGTGATGATCACGCTTGACCACTGCAAGTAGTTGTAGGAATATCCCTGGGACGACGCACTGGGATACGGGTTATAGATCGTAAAGCTGTTATTGCCTGCAGCAATATATGCCGCCATGGCATTGAACAGCGACCCGGTGATGTAATAGCTGGTGTAGTTCCCGTAGAAGGAACCGTCAAAGGTGCCCAGTGCATCGCCCGCGTATGCATAGCCTGTTACACCCGACTGGATGCCGTTCTGGTAATTGGCCTTCCGCATGAATACGGTTTTCGTACTGCCCGCGCCATATCCAGCCTTCGATGCGTCAATGTCAAGCCAGATGCTGGTGATCACCTTGTTGGCAAGGTTCATGCCGACGAAGCTGATAATGCCAACATTGTTGTAGCTGGAATCATAGAATTCCTGGCTGGCGTAACCGTTCTTGGCGTTGGAGGAAGAATTGGTATGCCTTGTGCACAGGGACGCGGAATAGGATACTGTGGTTGCCATGGGATCACCTCTTAACCGTTATAGATCAGGGAAAGATTGCCGTTGGTTTGCGGCTCAAAGGCAAAGTGCCCGATGATGAGCTTGGACAGGATCTCAGCCTGCGTGACGTACAGCTTGTTGTTGCTCAGGTACGCCACCTCGGTGTCGTTCATGTAGAAAGCCAGTCTGTCATTCACAACACGGAAGGTGAACGGGTTCCCGGTCTTGCCGATAACCAGCCCATTCTCATCAAAGGACATGTAGGTGCGGAAGATGGCCAGTTCATCCTCAGTCGCCTCATGGGCGTTGGTCAGGTCTTCCTGCAGCTGATTGATTCGGGTCACGGCCCAGGTAAAATTGCTCTCGGACTGCTGAGACAGAGTGCCGACCTGCGTTTTTACCTGCGACATATCGCTGGCCAGGGCGTAGGTAGCCTGCACTTCCTGCCTGATACTGTCACCCTCATTGCTGATCTGTGCCCGGACAGAGGACAGTTTCTGTTCCAGGGATGCCTCGCCATCCTCCGGCGCGGCAGTGTAATCCGTCGCCAGTGTCCCGCGTTCCAGCTTGACCCAGTGAACGGTGGTTGTGCCGGGATCGGCATCGCCTGTTGGTTCCCGATATATGAGAATATCACCATAACTCGGGTCATCATCCGGTGTCTTCCCGGAAGCGTATTGCGCTGTGAAGGTGACCTTCACTGTCTGCAGAGATACGTCGTCCAGATTGATGGTTGCCAGCACCTGATCCCCACCGGAAGTTCTGACGGTGATCTTGCTCAGATCCTCCATGGAAATGGACAGGGAAATAGTATATTTCTCGTCTTCCTCCATAGCTTCAGCCAGAGAGTATCGGGCGATGAGATCAGCGGTGCCTGTATTCTCGGAATCTGAGTTCAGCACATAGTTCCTGCCGCCGACTTCCATCCCGGCCATAGCCCGTTCTACACTAATGGCCACGCTCTGATTGCTGGAAAGATCCAAGGACTGCCCAAAGTCCGCAGCCACATGAGATGTGGTCAGCGTCCCGGCCTTGATGTTGCTGCCCTCAATGGTAGCGGCGGCGATCTCGTTGCCTGTGATCGTTCCGGCGAGGATCTCGTTCGCGGTAATCGTGTGTGCGGCCAGTTCATTGGCGGTGATACTGTGCACCACGATCTTATCCGCCGTGATGGTGCGCTCCGTCAGCACATAGCCGTCAATGGTATCGACCTCCGCTGAAACCAGCTGGCCCATGTTGTTGATGGCGTAGATCAGGGACTGGTTGTTTCCCCGGATGATCAGGCGTTCCACGGAAAGTGTGCCCGCGTTGATCTTATTGGCGGTGAGCTCTACGATCTTCGCATCCGTGATGCTGGCATCCGCGATCTGAGCGGTGCCGACAGCGCCCTGGGCAATCAGGGCGGCGGTAATCGCGCCAAGAGCGATCTGTGCTGTGTCCACGGCAGCGTTTGCGATCTGTGCATTGGTGATCGCTGCCTGCGCGATCTTGGCGGTCGTAACGGCCAGGTCTGCGATCTTTGCCCCGGTTACGGCCAGGTCTGCGATCTTTGCGGTGACAATTTCACCATCAAGGATTTTGGCCCGTACAATGGCACCATCCTGAATGTTTGCCGTACCGATGGCTGCGCCGCCGATCTTCGCGTTGGTAATGGCAGCATCTGCGATCTTGGCGGTATCAATCGCACCATTTTCGATCTTCGCATTTTTGACAGCGCCGTCCGTGATCTTCGCCGTCGTGATCGCCGCGTCATGGATGTTGGCGGTCTGGATTTCTCCCACGCCGATCTTCGCGGATGTGATTACGCCATCCTCAATCTGGGCAGCACCGATGGCCGCTTCACCGATTTTGGCGCGGGTGATGGAAGCATCGTCGATCTGGGCTGACCCGATGGCACCCTGGGCGATCTTCGCCCGGACGATGGCGGCATCCTCGATCTGCGCCGTCCCTACAGCGGCTTCACCGATTTTGGCTTTGCTGATGGCGGCGTCCTGGATGTGGGCCGTTTCAATTGCCGCCATCTGGATCTGCACGGAGCCAACCGAGCCGCTCTGCAGCTGTCCGGTGCCCACGGAGTTGATCGCCAGCTTGCTTCCGGTGATGATTCCGCTGGGAAGCTGACGGGCGCTGATCACGTTACCTTCCACCGTATCCGCCACGGTGCCGAGCGTCATCTGGGTGTACTTCTTCGTCAGGCAGTCATAGGTGTACTGAGTCATCCGCATGGACACCCACACCCCGATGCGGGGAGCGATCACCCGGACGGCATCGCCCAGGTAGATGTTCTGCAGGAAGCCGTACTCCCGGTATTCCTCGGTGTCCGCGCAGTTGATGAAGTCCACACTCAGCGTGACGGTCGGCGTATCGCATCCAGCGTCAAACTGAGCCTGTGCCTGGGAGCGCATCTCTACATAGCACTGTTCCTTGGTTTTCTTGTCGTCGCCGTCGGTCTTTTCCTTGGCTTCCGACACAGCGAGATGAATCCATTTCGGATGGGTATAGCTGCCGATGAGCGGGCTGTCCAGAAAGAGCTCCGGCAGATACAGAACGTTGCCGTCGGCGTCTTCTCCGGTAGGCATGATGCGGGTAACCACATCCGTCAGGTCAATGTCGTAGCTAATGCCCAGCAGGTTCTTGGCCTGCCGGATCTGTACGTTGCTGTCCTGACCGACGCGCTTCACCACATACACGTCCCACCAATCGCGGGTCAGTTCCCCGGTGTATTTTTCGACCACACCGTCTTCGCCCAGCAGGGCATCCACGGGATTGCAGTTCTCAAACTCCACATCCTCGGCCCGGCTGTCCAGGTCGGAATAAAAGGTGAAGTCATGCTCCGACAGGCAGGAGGACGAAATCGTCTGCACAACAGAAGCCCCCACCGCAGAGGATGAGGGCTTATAGGATTTGATCATATTGTCGAGCAGGTCATAGAACACATGCCGGGCGTAGACGGTGATCCTGTCGAGCTCCGGCACCACCCGGTAAATGCGGAAGGGCTGATCCCGCAGCTGCCGGGATTCCACCACGGAGGAGGTCGCTTCGGACGCGGAGCCTTCCGTATGGTCGTACACCAGATAGGTCGTATCCATATACCCGTGCTTTCCATCCGGGGCGGTCACCTCATACCAGGCACTGCTGGTCTTGGCGATCACCTGCACGGTCAGGGTATTCTTATAGGCCGCAAGGATCTTATAATTCCGACCGGGGCCAGAGCGCAGGTTCAGGGTACCTTTCCGGGTTTCCGCTCCGGGGAAGTCCGTATGAATACGATAGATCTCCGTCCCTCTGTCATCCCCCGGCGCGGAAAAGTGCACCCTGGGAGTTGTTGCCGCAGGAACCGGAGCCCGGAGGATACAGCCTTCCACCAGTCGCTGCCATTTTCCCGCATCATCGATCGGATGCACCAACTGCAGCTCGTATTCTCCATTCAGGGTTTCCGTCACCAGCGCGGAAGTCGGCTCGATCGTGCCATTTCCGTTCGTAGAGAAGTCTGTGCAGTCAGCAGGATAAACGCAGATCATGGGCAGTCACCTCCCTGAAGGCATAATGAAAGCGCCGCCCGAGTGGACGACGCATGAATCTCGCTATTGCTATGTTTCGGTACTTATCATCGGTTATTTGTTTTCAGCATATACGTGCACGGTAGTTTCATCAAGACTTACTACCATTTCTTCTGGCAGAACCTCCAGATTCAACATAGCACCCCATTCTACCTTGGGCAATTGATCATATTCGATAATTCCGCTTTCTGCCATGCCCCAAGGTATCTCTTCACCAGTGGCGTCCAAGAAATCCAATTCGCCAGAGTATGCATCATTAAAATTGAAACCGTCCCGCAGAGTGAACTGGCCTACCACGTAGGCTCCCGCCACAGTTTGCTGCGCCGTTACAGAATTCAGTGTCAGGCCATTCTCAAAATCATAGGGTTGCTCAGGCATATAAGTCTTTTCAGCAATCGGTGCCGGTACGGTCAGTGTGATCTCGAAGGTATCCTCCCAGTAACTCATCTCTTTTGCTTCATCCACAACATCTTCAAATATACTCTGTGGTTCAATGCTTTGCGGATCATACTGCCATACCTGAAAATGCAGCTTGATAGGTAATGTTTCTCCTACCTGCAGACTGTTCAGTGCAGCCATATAGTATGAAACACAATTTCCTTTTTCATCCCACATGGCATCGCCCATATCCTCACCGTCATGACATTCTTCCGGCACATTAACGGAGATGCTGACACGGTAGAATGGCAGGTTCATAATATGAGCGGCATCGATCCAACGGGTATCGGGAGACAGGTTCCATTTCTGGGCCAAAGCTTCACCGTTGTCACCGTTGGCTCCAACTGCGTCATAGACTTCTTCACTGAGAACAGCGGAACTGCCATCTGTCACATGGGAAGTAGCGGAACAAAGGGCAATATGCCCATCAGTGAGAAGTTCATTAACAGTAAAGGTGATAGGGCCTACCTGATAATCTTTGGGCTCGGTAGCATTCAATATTTCTTGCGCAGTTTTAGGAATTTCAAAGCTGTAGAAATCTGTCCAGCCAAGTAAAACACTCGTAGCCAAAGCGGTGGTTAGGGTTGCTATGACGATCAGCACCACAATGAGTGCAGTGCTTACTGTAAACTTTTTCACGGGTTCTTCCTCCTTCGCCGAAGCCATGATGTGCTGAGCAAGCCAGGGATCAGGCTTCAGGCCAGAGAGCTGGCGATCGATTGAGTTATGGAACTCATCAGATGATATCTTCTTATTCATCAAGCTCTCTCCCTTCCAGCAGATTCCTCAGTTTATCCCGCCCTCGTTTCAATCGACCTGAAACAGAAGACTGAGATATGGCCAAGACATCAGCAATTTCGTTAACTTTCAGTCCTTGGTAATAATGTAGAAGGATCACTTCTCGCAGTTTGTGCGGCAGCTTTGTAACAGCTATCGCTAACTCTTCATCGTATTCATCCGTTTGAACAGCTTCGTCTGGTATCATTTCAGGTGTCACACGGCGGTTAAAGAAGCGGAACCAACTTGAATGATTAATGTCATAGCAAGTGTTCATGGCAATCTTCATAATCCATGTTTTCTCGCTGCTTTCACCTCTGAATGCGTCCATCCTTTTGTACACCTTCAGAAAAGTTTCCTGTACAGCGTCCTCTGCAAGTGTTTTGTCGCAAAGGTAAAGATAGCACATATAGAGAACCGGTTTCTGGTACTGATCAACGAGTTGTTCAAACCTCTGATTTCGATTCGGAGCAGTGTCAGGGCCCATAACATTGCTCACGTGATGATCACCTCCCTACACCAATTTAGACTGTTGGAGCGGAAGAAATATCGTTTCCCGAAAAAAGTTTTTTAGCAGGTGTCTCCTGCCGAGAACAGAATACCATGAAACCAACATCAAAGGAAACGCCATCTCGGGGAAATGACAACGCTCGTCACATTTCCGGACCAGCTGATGCCGTTCAGGCCGGGTTTCAGCACCGGGAAATCCCCGGACATGTGGTCGTTCATCAGGGCGGTGCCCAGATACGCCTCTTTCAGAGCACAGTCCAGCACGATGCCCGATGTGATCCCGGTCAGTTCCACGATCGTGGTTCCGACCATCAGGGTAATATCCCCGGAGCCTGTCAGGGTGATGAGCGGCTCTGAATAAACGCTGCCAGGATTGGTAATCGTGCCGCCGGACGTCGTAATTGTCACGTCCGATACATTGTCCTTATACCAGAATGGAAAGCACCGGAAGTTCACAGCGAAGGAGCAGTGTGGATTACCCCGGAGCACCTTTTCAAAGGGGATCTGGTTGGCAATCCGGGCTTTGTAGTAGCCGCCAGTCCGGTTGGCAAAGGTCACTGTGCCGCTGCCCTTCAGCCAGGCGGCGATGGCCGGGATCTGTGCCGGGTCAGAGATGAAGCAGGTGGCGGTGAGAATCATATCGTCATAGACGTCTTCGCCTTCCAGCTGCGTCAGGCTTCCCGGCCTGCCGGGCACATTGGTCTGGGTGCTCCGTTCCAGCGGAATGGTGATGGGTGGCTGCTCCGTCACGTGGATGCCGTAGGTGCGGCAGTCCACCCCATTCCAGAGAAAATAGTCCTGCATGAGAATTCCTCCAAATACGTCAAAAGGCCACCTTTTGACGTGTGGCCCTTTGGCGGTTGATTGTGATCAGTCGATTCTGCGGATGACGTCGATGCCGTGGATCGCCGCGAGGGTTGAGCCGTTCGACCAGGCGACGTGAATGCCGCCTGCGTCATCCACGAACATGACCTCTCCGGTCAGTCCAGGAACCATGTCCTTGCGCGGTTCCTCAAACATCTGAACAAGCTCCACGCGGCATCCGGTCGGGTAATCCTCCCGGAGCTTTTTCAGCACTTCTGGCCTGATCTGCATCATGAATCCCATGGCGTTTCCTCCTTCCGTTGGGGGTAGCAGTATTACTCACTCTGCCTGCCCTGAAAGTCAAGTTAAATCAGGCCATCCGGAGCCCTCTGCCGCGCTGCTGCCGTTTCGTCAGGGTGGCAATCTCAATGGCAAGGGAGCGGATATCCTGCTCATCCCGCACATAGAAATTGTTGCCGGACAAGTTGACGGAGCTCGTCTGGTTGTACGTTTTCCGGTTGTCATTGTTTCCGAAGGCAATCGCGCCTTCCTTGGCTTCACCCGTCAGGAATCGGGCTGCATTGCGGATTGTCCGCGTCTGAACCCGGCTTTCCTGCAGGACGCCTTCTCCAAAGCCCTTCATGGTCATGGAGCCGATCTCATCCCGGAACACCCGCGAAGGAGAAGCAATCTTCAGTTCCTTTTTGGCAGCGTTCACGGCAGCGCGGGCAGCGGACTGCATGGCACTGACCACACCGGAGCGCCCGGCGTTGATGCCTGCCTTCAGGCCCGCCATGGCATTGGTGCCGATGGATTTCAGGCTGGTGGCGGTCAGGCTGCGTGAAACGGCATTTTTCACATTGGAAGAAACCGTGCTGCCTGCGCCGCTCATGTCATAGGTCGTCAGAGCGCCAGCCAGCCCTGCCATCGCTGTCGTACCAGAAGGATTCAGGGCTTCACTGCCCAGGGCAGCACTGATGGCGGTTTCCAGATTGGTGGCCAGGGTCGCCGCATCCGTGGAGAAGTCATAGCCGCCCATGCCTGCGCCGACGCCTGCCGCGACATATTCGCCAGCGGGCTTCATGCGCTCAGACGGGCTGTTAATGATCAGCGCGGAGTTAATGGCTGTCTCCAGGTTGGTGGCCAACGTTTCTGCGCTGGTATCCCATCTGGCGGCGGTCATGCCTTCCGCGATGCCTTCGGTCACGTTCTGGCCGACACCCACGGAATCCAAGTCCTGCACGAACTGCAGGATCTTCTTCAGGTTGTCGACATCCTCCTGGCCAACCTCCTGCCCGTTCTGGATGGCGGTAACGACCTCGGAAACGTATGTAGCCAGCTGAGCCACATTCTCCGGATCGAAGTCATTGATCATGGACTGGTTCAGCGTCCGCATGATGCCTTCGTTGCCGCCATAGATGAAGTTATACCACTGATCCAGATCACCCTTGGCATTCTTGATCCGCTGTTCGGCAGCGTCAATATAATCCATCAGGGATTTGGGCATGATGCCCGTCAGGGCGGTGCCCAGCGCAGTCATGCCCAGCTGATCCACCTCGGCCACCTGTTCCCGCATTTCCGCGATGGCTTCCGGTGCGCCGGTGATCTCCGTGGTCAGCAGGATGTGCATGGTGCCGTCCTTGTCCAGGATGGCCACATCCTCGGGCCGGAGCATATCGGAGGTGACAGCGGTGACAGGGATCTCTTCGCCGTCCTTCCAGTATTTCACTCCGGACTCGCCTAGCACACCGCTGGGATCTTCATACACTTCGGACAGCCGGACGACGCCTTCCACCTCGACCTTGTTGTTCCGCAGCCAGCGGCGGTAGGCCAGAAGATCATAGCCGGACAGGCCTACCTGCATGTTCAGGGTGGGCTTCTTCACGCCTGCGGCTTCCTTGTATTCCGTGATGTAGGCAGTGAACTCCCGGAGGAGCTCAGACTTGTCACAGCCTGTCGCCTCGGCAAACTTGGTCACGATGCCTTCCACCTGGGCGGAGGACAGCGCGGACACATCCACGTTTTCGGCTTCAGCGTATTTGGTGATCAGGCCAACGACATCAGAGGGCTTCAGGGCAGCGGTGGAAGCGCCGCCTGTGACCTCCTCATAGGCCATGACGAAGGCCGTCACCGCTTCCGGCGTCAGCCCGGTGGTATCAACCTTGTTGTCCTCCAGGTATTTGAACACATAGGCCGTGATCTCGCTGGGCTTCAGCTGGGTGACGTCGGTGCCGGATGCCAGTTCCTTGTAGGCGCTGACCATGGCGGTCACATTGGTGGGATTCAGCCCGGACACATCAGTGCCCGTGGTGGCTTCGGCATAGGTCTGCACATAGGCCACCAGCCCGGCAGGCGTCAGGGAGGATTTATCCGCGCCTTCCGGCTGCTCGGTGTACTTCGCCACAAAGGCATCCACCAGCGGCTGCTGTTTGGTCGCGTTCTCCGCTTCCGTATATCCCTGAATGACCGCATCCGTGGTGATCGCGCCGGGATTGCTGGCCCATTCATCCCAGCGGGCCTGCGCTCCGGTCATGTCCAGATCGGTGGTGATCTTCAGGACTTCCTCGCCGACAGCCTCGCCGAACATCTCGTTCAGGCTGGTCAGGTTGGTGTCCCATTTGTTCTGGTTCAGGTAGGTCTGGATCGCGGCCAGCTGCTCCAGCGCGGAGGAGAAGTCGATATCCGGGAACATGGCCTGCACCTCGGATTCCGACATTCCGCTGTCCAGCAGGGACTGGATCTGGGTCAGCAGCGCGACATATTCCGTCAACGCTCCCTCGTCCATGCTGGAGGTCAGCTGGTTCAGCTGCGGCAGGAAGGATTTCTTCTCAGCATCAGTAGAAGCCGCGCTGTACTGCCGGAGCAGCTGCATCAGATCGCCGACCTGTGTTTTTGCGGTCTGGATATCACTCTGCTGCCACACAGGCATCACGACATCGGCCATCAGCTGGGCGTATTCCATGGCAGCAGCCCGGCGGTCACTGTTGTACTTGGCGTTCAGAGCATCCAGTGCCTGCTGACGCTCCGTGCTGTTCTCAATCAGCTGGATCAGGGCATATTCCTTGTCGTACTGCTCGTCCAGAGAAGTATTGACAGCGGACATGCCCTCGGCGGCGGCAACCATGGCGTTTTCATACACAGTGGCGCTGACTTCCTGCCCACGGGCTTCCGCACGAGCCACTTCGGCTTCCACCTTGTTCCGGATAGTGTCGAAGCCGTCCGTGTCGGCGGCGGACAGGTGGTATTTGACCTCGATGGCCTCGCGGGTGTCGATGAGCTCCTGCAGGCGGACTTTATCGCGCTCCGACAGCTTCCTGTTCTGCTTCTTTTTCAGCAGCCGGGCGATTTCCTTGTCCATGGAGTCCAGAGTGTCGATGTCAGCCTGCAGCTGTGCGGAAACGGAAGAATAGCCCGCCTGGTCGGCAGTTTCCTTCAGGCTGGTGAGCTCCTCACGGGTGCTGGCGGTCAGGCTCTTGAAGGATTCCGTCCATTCCGAAACGATCTCGTTGGTTTCCTTCTTGCCGTCCGACCAGACATCCAGCAGGCCGTTCAGCCATTCGCGGCTGTTGCCGGTGGCCCGCTTGAAGTCATCCTTGCTCATGCCGAAGAAGGACAGGCCCTGGCTGCTGCCGTAAAAGGTTTCAGCGGCAGTTTCCTTCCAGGACTTGGCGGTCTTCGCCATGCCTTCCAGCGCTTCACGGGCGGCTTTCGCTCCGGACGCAACGTCCACCAGCTTCACTGCGCCGTACACCAGCGCTGCGGCAAGAGCGACCATGGCCACCTTGGAGGAAGCCAGTACCTTCACAAAGCCTCCGATCCCGCCGCCTGCCATGGAGACGGAAGCGGAGAACTTGCCGATGGCCGTGAAGGCCTTTCCAAGGGCTCCGGTGACGGTACCGACCGCACCCACGACCTTGCCTAAAACCAGCACGACGGGGCCGACAGCGGCGGCAAACGCGGCCCATTTCACGATGGACTCCCGCTGGGTCTTGTCCAGAGAGAGGAACTTCTGCAGCAGGGCGTTGGCCTTGTCGATGATCTGCTGGATCGTCGGATTCAGGTCGTCGCCGATCTGCCGGGCGAACATGAGCGCTGTGTTCTTCAGGTTGGTCAGGCGGGATTTCGTGGTGGCATACCGCTTATTGGCTTCAGTGGTCAGGGCGGTATTCTTCGCCCATGCGGCATTGGCAGTGGCCTGCGTCTTATTAAAAAGCTCCGATGCGTTTGTCGCACGGAGCAGGGTGTCACGAAGCCGGATCTCAGCAATGCCGATATCGTCCAGGGTTTTGATGGCGCTGACGCCTTCCTCATCCATTTTGGAAAGGCCCACGATAAACGCCTGGAAAGCGGAAGCGGCATCCCGCTCCCACAGATCCTTGAACTGGGATGCGCTCATCCCGGAGACGCGGGCGAAGTCCTCCAGCGCGTCACCGCCCGTTGCGGCGGCAACCTCCATTTTGATGAGGGCCTTACTGAAAGCGGAGCCGCCCATCTGGCTTTCGATGCCGACAGAGGACAGGGCGGCGGCAAAGCCCAGGATCTGCGCTTCCGAAAGTCCGACCTGCCTGCCTGCGCCAGCCAGGCGCAGGGACATGCTCATGATCTCCGATTCGGTGGTAGCGTAGTTATTGCCCAGGTCAACCAGGGTGGAGCCGAGGTTCTGGAACTCGTTCTGGCTCATGCCCATGATATTGGCAAACCGGGCTGCTTCACTGGCGGCGTCCGCAGCGACCATGTTTGTACTGTTGCCCAGGTCGATCATGGTGCGGGTGAACTCGGCCAGGTGCTCGTTCTCAATACCCAGCTGTCCGGCGATGGACATGACCTCCGCGATATCCTCAGCTGAGGCGGCGACCTCTGTGCTCATCTGCTTGACGGAATCGGACAGACGGTCATATTCCTCTTCGGTGGCATCCACAGTCTTTCGGACATTGGCGAAGGCGTATTCATAATCGACGGATGCCTTAATGGCGGCGGTGCCCAGCGCCGTGATGGGAGCCGTGACGTGGGTCGTGAGGGATTTCCCGGCCTTGGTCATGGCCTTGGAGATGGCTTCCAGTACCCCCTGCCCGCCATTTGTCCAGGCATAGCCCTTGCAGCCGCCGATGCAGTCAGACACGACAGCCTTGTTGGCAATGTCCTGCTTGTAACGGGACATGCGGCTGGAAGCATAAGAGGACGGATACTGGTTGCTCTTCCGGGACAGCAGGCTGTTGGTAGCCTTGTAGACACAGGTGCCGTACCAGTAAGGCTGTCCCACCATTTTCTGACACCAGTCGGCAAAGTGCTCATTGGTGAACGGCGTATTGATTCTTTCAGACATCTTCGTCACCTCCACATAGGAAAAGGGCGGCGGTTATTCGCCGTCGCCCTGGTCGTTCGTGTCGTCTGTGTGTTCCTTTTCCTTGCGGTCATGAAGCTGTTCCAGAATGGCCTTCAGCTTGTCCGGGATGGGCAGGCCGATGTAGGCCGCGTTCTCCAGCAGGCTCAGGCCCTCGTTGGACAGATAGAAAGCGATCACCGCGCCCCGCAGCGCACTGCCGGAGCCGATCACATGCAGATCAACGATGTTCGCAATACCCACCATGAACAGGATGAGCACCTTTTTGCAGATGCCCTTGAAGCCCACGGCAGAGGACAGTTTCTTGTCCAGAATGGCGCACATGACCCCGGTCATGTAATCCAGCCCCATGAAGATCATGAGGGCGATCATCAGGCCGTCGATGCCGCCAAGAAAGTACCCCAGCCATCCGCCGATGGCCGTGATGGCGATCTGGATCTTCGCCCAGATCAACGTTTATCTGAGTATGAACAGCGGGTAGACACCCTTCAGCAGTTCTACGACGAAGCGCAAAGGAAGAAAAAACGCAATCGCCTCATACTTTGGGGCCTTGTATTAACGCTGGCAATTTGGGGAATTTTCGCAGCCGGTGCAATTGTCATCCTTTCCGTCCTTGTATTAATACCATATTCGGCACACTTTGCCATGAATGCATTATCATGGCTTGCGAAACTATGTGGTATGCAGAATGAATCTGTTATATCGTTCGCAGGCTATGCTAGTGGTGTGGTTTCTGCCGTACCACTAGCTGTCTTGAGTTGGATTGCAAAAACAGCTTGGAAAAAGATCAGAGGAAATATCGGTGGCTTTCTAACGGTTTCCAGCAATTAACTATCCGTTTATTCTTGCAAATACAGCCCCTATACCGTGCGATTAAGCCGTTTATTGGCAATATTTGATTGAACCCCACCCGCTTTTACAAAACGCCGCGTCTAGCCTACTCAGGCCAAACGCGGCGTTTCCTGTTTTTCGGGCAGTGATATAACGATACTCTGGCTCGGGTGCATTTTTCAGCACCCGGTTTCACTTTTTTGCACCCGGTTTCAAATTCCAGGTGCAGGGTTCAATTTGCCCCTAAAAGGGCTTGTAAGCCGCTTCTCCTACGGGTTGGGCGTCAACTCGACTCGAAGCGGTCAAACGCGACACGCGGCCTTTGTGGGCCAAACACGGCGGTCCTTAAACCCACGGTTACTTTATCCCATCACGTGCATCGTCTTCTTCAGATACTTGGCGGGAATCTCATGATGCAGTCGCCATACGATATTCATAGGCCTGCTGCCCTGATGGCTTGTAAACAATTGATTCTTAGTAATTTTCCGCACGCACTTCGAAGAATGCCTGAGGATGCTTGCAGACAGGGCAGATCTCAGGAGCCTTGGTTCCTACTACGATATGTCCGCAGTTACGGCACTCCCACATAGTAACGCCGCTCTTCTCAAAGACGGCCATGGCCTCCACGTTGCTCAGCAGCTTGCGGTAGCGCTCCTCGTGGGCCTTCTCAATGGCAGCAACGCCACGGAACTGCTCGGCCAGCTCATGGAAGCCTTCCTCGTCGGCCTCACGGGCCATGCGGTCGTACATATCGGTCCACTCGGCGTTCTCGCCCTCGGCGGCGTGGAGCAGGTTCTCGGCGGTATCGCCCAGCTCGCCCAGAGCCTTGAACCACAGCTTGGCGTGTTCCTTCTCATTCTCAGCGGTGTGCAGGAACAGCGCGGCGATCTGCTCGTAGCCGGCCTTCTTGGCGACGGAGGCGAAGTAGGTGTACTTGTTCCGGGCCTGACTCTCACCGGCAAAGGCTTCCCACAGGTTCTTCTCCGTCTTGGTACCGGCATAGGGGTTCTTCGCAGGGGCGGCCTCTTCGATCTTCACAAACTTGTCGGCGGGCTGCTTGCAGATGGGGCACTTGAAATCAGGGGTCATGGGGCCTTCATGAATATAGCCGCAGACAGAGCATTTCCACTTTTCCATTTTCTTTTCCTCCGTTTTTTCATTGAATTGAATGGTATGTAACAGGGATTCCACCGCATCCGCCGGGATGCCGGGATATGCTTTGATACGCTCCAGGAACGCCTTGGTGTTGCCACTCTGGGGGAGCATGAAGCCTGCTTCCCGGCACAGGTCCTCCGCCATCAGCCGGGAGGATTTTTCCACGGCCACGCTCAGGGCATCTGGTAGCTGAGAAGCAATGCTCTCGGCTTGAGCCTTACTCTGTACCAGGCCCCGCAGGGCTTCCACTACCTTGTCCTCCTTGGACTGCTGCACAGGAAGGGTCTTGGGAACCATAGAGATTGCAGAGGATGGACAGGCTTCGGCACAGGCACCGCATCCAATGCACTTTTCAGGATCAATGATGCTGTTCTCTGTATCAGTCGCTCCGGTTGGGCAGACATAGAGGCAAAGGCAATCCTTGGTGCACAGGCGAAGATTTCTCACCGCGTATTTTTCAGCCATCATCAAGCCCTCCCTTCCACTTTTTCAAATTTCCAGCTGGGCACCTTGCATACCGGACAAAGATCCGGAGCCGCGTTGCCCACATAGACAAAGCCACAGACCGTGCAGACCCAGACGCCGGTATTCTCCAGCATCTTTTTCCCTTCGGTTTTGTAGCGTGTCAGCAGGGATTGGAGCATCCGGGTGACTTTTTCGCTCCAGACCTGACACCGCAGGGCACCCCGATCTGGCTTTTCCGCGGATACCGCGTTGCCATAAGGATAACCCACCGAGAGATCGTTTTCGATGAGCTCCAGCAACTTTGCGGTGCTGGCTTCCTGCACCGGTTCCGCCTTGGATCGGAAGAACTCTGCCAGCTTTCGGAAGTCCTCCGCCTGCTGGGGCAGATACTGCTTTTCGCAGCCACGGGCCAGATTGGAGCAGATGATGCTCATTTCCATGGGAGAGAGTTCCTTGTCCACATGGGGCTTTTCAAGGACCTCCTGGGACGCTGTTTTTTCTTCTTTGGGTTTGAAAGCGTCTTTGCCTGCTTTACAGACAGGACACTTCCAATCGGCAGGTAGGTCTTCCCACTTGCCACCGACAGCTTCATCGTGAATATATCCACAAATGCCTCAAACATATTGTTTCATAGGTTTTACTGCCTCCTTTATCTATATTTTATCAAATCACGACACATATTCCGTGACTTAATCACCTATTTCAGTCG
>OLSD01000357.1_pt1 | contig 48988 bp, 43 predicted proteins | sample 1672211 | NCBI WGS metagenome assembly OLSD01 (sample SAMEA3136659, study PRJEB25190) | human gut metagenome | reverse complement strand
CGATGGTGAACCAGATGGAGACGCACGTGTTCAACCAGCAGCACGAGACCCGAAAGTTCATGGATGAGTTTGGCACCCGTCTCATGGCATGGGCTCCGTTGGCAGAAGGTCAGAACGGACTGTTCACCGACCCTACCCTCACCCGGATTGGCGAGAAATACGGCAAGACTGCCGCACAGGTAGCCTTGCGCTGGCTGCTGCAGAGCGATGTAATCATCATCCCGAAGACTGTTCACAAGGAGCGAATGGAAGAGAATCTGAACCTCTTCGACTTCGAGCTTGATGCTGAGGACATGCAGAAGATTGCTGCGCTCGACACCGCCCACAGCCTTTTCCTCGACCATCATAGCGGAGAAACTACCAAGCAGTTTATGGAGTGGAGAGCTGTGGTGAAACCTACAGAATAATTATGACACAAGTTTGACCCTTACAACCCATATTACAAGAATCGTGTGTGGGGATTTTTTGGTGAGCAGGATACCCTTGCCCGGAAAATGATGATGGAGTATTCTGCAAACATTTAATCGTTTCACGGAAACAGAAAGGGAATTATGGAGACATTCCATGACGCAAAAAACAGAAGATGAACAGAATAAAGGAAGAGCAGCGGGTTGTGGAGCAGATGATACGTCTGTACTGCAGGAAGAAGGAGGGCAACAAGGAGTTATGCCCTGGGTGCAAAGAACTGCTACAGTACGCTACTGCAAGACTGGAACGCTGCAAGTTTGGAGAGAACAAGCCAACCTGCAAGAAGTGCCCCATCCATTGCTATCGTCCTCAGATGAAGGAACGAATGTGCAAAGTGATGCGCTGGGCTGGCCCGAGAATGATTCTGCATCACCCGGTTGCTGCCATCAGGCATGTCATAAGAGAATTGTAAATTCTTTGAGAAGGTGCACGAAGGCATACTTATCTTTACCGAGAAGTAAAATTCAGAAACAAATGACCAAAGAAGTAAGGATATACATCCAGTATTACGACTCGCCATGCGGCAGACTGGCTTTGGCTTCCTTTGCTGACAAACTATGTCTTTGCGACTGGAGCGACAATCCCATTGCAGAGCGCAATAGACACCGGCTTGAGAAATATTTGAAGGCCACTTCCAAGACAGAGACAACCCCTGTAATGGAAGATACCAAAAGACAACTCGACGAATACTTTGCAGGCAAACGCAAAGCTTTCGAAATACAGTTACGTCTGGTGGGTACTGATTTTCAGCATGAAGTGTGGAATGCATTGCGAAGCATTCCATACGGAGCGACAAAGAGTTATAAGGATATAGCACAATGCATCGGCAAGCCCAAAGCCGTAAGAGCGGTAGCAGGAGCCATCAGCGCAAACGGCATCAGCATCCTAATCCCTTGCCATCGCGTCATAGGCAGCAACCATTCCTTGACGGGCTATGCGGGAGGATTGGAGGCTAAGAGAATGTTGCTCGAGATGGAGACGCAAGAGCATAAACACTAAACGCCTTGGCGAAGACATCACTTTTAGGTATTGCCCGGCTCACAACTATATTGTATCTTTGCATGAGATAAGCTACATCTCAGCATAACAATCAAGCAAGCTTGTTGTTCTGCCTTCGATTTGCATTATCTTTGCATAAGATAAGCTGCATCTCAGCATAACAATCAAGCAAGCTTGTTGTTCTGCCTTCGATTTGCATTATCTTTGCATCATAACTAACAGATAAAAGATTATGACAGAAATGACAATAACTATAATCGTAGGACTTCTGATCCCGTTATTGGGAACGATGCTTGGTTCGGCTTTCGTCTTTTTTATGAAAGACGAAATGTCTGCACGATTGCAAAAGACATTGTTGGGCTTTGCTTCTGGTGTAATGGTAGCAGCGTCCGTATGGTCTTTGCTAATTCCTGCTATGGAGATGAAGGCAGAGAGCGGCACATGGTCAGTAGTACCGGCAGCAATAGGCTTTCTGCTGGGCATCGGTTTCCTGCTGTTGATCGACGAGCTGACGCCCCACCTCCATATCGGCACAGACAAGCCCGAGGGCATCAAGTCGCACCTGTCCAAGACAGCTATGCTTGCTCTTGCCGTAACCATCCACAACCTGCCCGAAGGAATGGCAGTAGGTGTGGTGTTTGCTGGAGCCGAAAACGGCGCTTCACACATTTCCTTAGCCGGAGCCATTTCCATTTCATTGGGCATAGCCATCCAGAACATCCCCGAAGGTGCCATCATCTCCATGCCCATGCGGGCAACAGGCAACAGCCGATGGAAATCCTTTGTGTTAGGCTCGCTGAGCGGAGTGGTAGAGCCAATAGGAGCAATAGCCGTACTGTTGCTTGCCTCACTCATTATGCCTGCCCTTCCTTACATGCTTGCCTTTGCGGCAGGAGCCATGTTCTATGTTGTAGTGGAAGAACTGATACCCGAAGCCTCAAACGGACAACACAGCAACCTCAGCACCATCGGTTTCGCTATAGGCTTTGTGCTGATGATGGTGCTTGATGTTGTGATGGGTTAACAAAATATAATAAAGCACGAGCCGATACGCACGGACCAATATACCGGCAAGCAGCTTGTGCTATTCAGCGACCCCGACGGACTGCCGATAGAACTGTACGAGAAGTAAAGAATATTGATAGAGTACTATCCGCTTGATAAAACTGTTCATATTCCCGTCCCCCATACTATAAGACTGTCGAGAATGGGCATGAATCTAAGTAAATACTTTGCCGAGTGCAGCTAACTATTATATATAAAAGCTTTGCAAATATATGCGAAAATCCCGAAACACCACATCCTCCTCAACACAAATTTCATACGCGAAGCAAACTTCCTCATTTTCACATAATGCTCCAAATAATAACGGCAAGAATTTTTAGCTGTTTTATATTTGTTTTTTGCAATACAAATTTACAAAAAAAATGTCTTCCTATTGAAATATACAATACTCACTTTTCATCTTTTTTAAACAAAACAGCGCCCTGTATTTAACGTATTTTTCATAAAAAAGTATCTATAACACATATCTTCGTGAACCTATCAAATATGATAAATATCGCCAAAAGTTAGTTATTTCAAAATAATTGGTGTATTTTTGCAGAAAACAGATGATTAGCTGAAGCCAACATAATATCCGGCAAGGCTAAAAACATTTTATCAGATAGATTAAACAATATGAACATACACCAAATATCATTCAGCCCTACGGGCGGAACTCGGCGTGTGGGCGAATTGCTGTGCAAGGGCTTCGATGCGAAGTGCTATGCCACAGAGCTTTGCACAAAGCAGGAAAATCTGAAATACCCAGACATCAAGGCTGACGACATGGTTGTTGTCTCCATGCCTGTATATGCCGGGCGCGTGCCAGCCTTGGCCGTGGAGAGACTAAGCCACATCAAGGCGAACGGAGCCAGGTGTGCGGTTGTGGCAGTATACGGCAACAGGGCATATGAAGATGCCTTGGTGGAGATGCAGGATGCTGCTACAGAAACAGGGTTCCAAGTGATTGCCGCTGTTGCCGCCATTGCCGAACATAGCATTTGCAGAATGTATGGCGCAGGCAGACCGGACGGGAAGGACGCTGAAGAATTGGCTTCGTTCGGCGCCGTTATATTTAATAAGGTGAAGAGCGGGCAGACCGCCGAGCCTCTCTCATTGCCCGGAAACCGTCCATACAAGCAAGGCTGCTCCGGTCCCTACCCTATTGCCGGCGATGCTTGCACGGAATGCGGAACATGCGCAAGCGAATGTCCTGCGGGTGCCATCTCCTTTGATAATCCCAAAGGCGTAAACCAGGAACTTTGCATCGGTTGCATGCGATGCGTTTCGGTTTGTCCCATACAGGAAAGAGGCATCGGCGAGCGCCTCAACATGCTGACGGAGCACCTGAAGCCCCTCTGTAGCGACAGGAAACAGAATGAACTTTTCGTATAGCGACACCGTAAGACATACGTAAATACTTTATAAATTATAAAGTGTTTTAGTTAAAGATTTGCAACATTCCGACTCTGAAACATCGGAATTGTCACAATATCAGTATCTTTGTGTCGTAAATGACAGAACGATTATACATACACCATAATGCTCTTCGTCTATAGTAAGTTGTCTGAACACACCGCTTTTACAGACAACTTAATATAAACGAAATATACATTTAATGGGTTTAATCATTTTATACTTTTTAGGTGCATTATCACTATCCTTTTTATGTTCCGTCCTTGAGGCGGTACTCTTATCCACTCCTATGTCGTTCATCTCGATGAAGGAAAGCCAGGGCAACAAGACTGCCGTCTTGATGAAACAGTACAAGAATAACGTTGACCGTCCCGTAGGTGCCATTCTTTCGCTCAACACTATCGCACACACCATCGGTTCGGCAGGTGTTGGAGCGGAGTCAATAAAACTCTTCGGCGAAGAATACTTCGGATTGATATCCGCTATTCTGACGCTGTTGATTCTTGTGCTTTCCGAAATCATTCCCAAGACCATCGGAGCATCATATTGGCGTTCGCTCGCCATGTCATCCACCAAGATTATCCGCGTGCTCATCTTCATCACATATCCGCTGGTTCTGCTCTCTGAACTGATCACGAAGGTGTTCACCCCGAAGAACCATCAGGCTTCGGTAAGCCGGGAAGAGGTTTCGGCGATGGTGGATGTAGGTACCACGGAGGGAATATTCCGCGAATCAGAAAGTAAGATAATCAAGAGCTGCATCCGTCTGGCAGGGGTAAAGGCACGCGAAGTGATGACGCCTTCTGTTGTGGTAGAATCCGCCAACGTGAACCTTACCATAAAGGAGTTCTACGAACAGCAGACGTGGAACTTCTCCCGCATTCCTGTATACGACAAGAACAAGGATTACATCATCGGCTATGTGCTGAAGGACATGGTACTGAAACAATTGTCGGATGACAAATTCGAAACCAAGCTGTCTGACATGATGCGTCCGATTCTTTCTTTCAACGAAGACGATTCGGTATATCAGATATGGGAGAAGATGCTGGAGAAGCACGAGCATATCTCTATCATCCTCGACGAATACGGTTGTCTGCGTGGCGTTGTATCCATGGAAGACGTTATAGAAACCATGACCGGTGTGGAAATCGTAGACGAAGACGATGTGGCTGTAGACATGCAGGCTTTCGCCAAGGAAAAGTCGCGAATGATGCGCGCATGAAAAACTGATGCGCGCAGAACCGCCATAGCGTAACACTTCTCCTTGGCGGCTGCAGCTTTCGTGTCATCGGGAAATGCAAAGACCGACCTCTCCGTCATTTTTCCATCGCATCGCATCGCTTTATTTCTTGTTTTATTATGACATTACAAATAAAAACATTACTTTTGCACTGATAAAGACATGGAGTGGAAACGTATGATGCAAACGACAATGCGGCTACACTCTATCTGGCTTCAATTGTACTGTAAAAGCATTCAATTACACCAAAGAACAAGAATGGATACAAACCTGCAGGTTCATAACTTATAGTTTATGACGACCATGCAGTACTTTAACGGAATCCGGCTCAAGTACTGGAGTAATCCTATAGAAGTACTGGAGTAATCCAATGCAAGTACTGGAGTAATCCAATGCAAGTACTGGAGTAATCCGGTGCAAGTACTGTAACAGAACCATATCTTTACAAGAAGCCAAGCAATGAAACACTGCAGAGAAACGGTCGTTGAAACCGATCCGATAGGGAATACCCCAAACGGATAACGTACGGAACAAATTTCCCATAAACAAATTAAGAATACAGCCTTCAATAAAAAACGAATTATGCCAAAGAAAGAATACACAACTCTACCAAAAGAGTATCCTGTATGCATGCATAGCAGTTGTCCAATGGCAACCACCTGCCTGCACCAGAAAGCTTATTTCACCATGATGGAACAGGATGAATTCCTGCGTCTCATCAATCCAAACAGATGCAGCAAGGACGAATCATGCTCCTACTACAGGAACTGCTCCCCCGTGAGCTACGCCCGCGGATTCACCAAATTCCAGAAACAGATGTTCCCCGACCAGTACCGCCGATTCATGACGATATGCATCAACCACTGGAGCCGCAACCCGTATTTTGAGCGGCGACGCGGCGCCCGTCCTCTCCCACCCGATGAGCAGGACTTCATACTCAATGCCCTTAAACAGGTGGGAGTGACCGGAGAAATGGAATTCGACTCCTACGAGGAGAACACCAACTGGTATGACTGAATTCGATTTGCATTATTTGTATAAAATAAGCAACATGAGAAAGATATTTTTATGTATGGCAGCTGCACTTATGATGACAGCCTGCAACGAAAGCAAGAAGCAGGAAGCGACACAGGATGTCGATTCCGCAAGTGTAGTAACCGACTTGATAATGAGCCGCAGGAGCATACGTGCCTACAAGGACTCCACGGTAAGCCGTGAAACTCTCAACGAGATTCTGAAATGCGGCATCAATGCGCCTAACGGCAAGAATCTGCAGTCGTATGAGATAAGGGTTATCGACTCCCCTGCACTCATTGACTCTATCACGAAAGCTGTGGTAAAGGACAACCCGAAGATTGCCGAGCGTGAAGGTTTCAAGAACATCTTCGTAAATGCGCCGTGCGTGGTCTGCATCGCCTACGACACTCAGTATGACATGGCACAAGTGGATTGCGGTCTGCTGGGCGAGAACATCATACTTGCCGCATGGGCAAAGGGTATCGGATCTTGCTGTCTGGGCAGTTCTGCGCGTTGGATTCTCGATTCGCCGTCAGCCAAGCCTTATCTTGACCGGATGGCCTTCTCCAAAGGCTACGAACTGCTCTACTGCATCGCACTGGGCTATCCTGACGAAAAGCCGGAAGCCAAGCCGAGGCGTGATAATATGATAAGGTTCATGGAATAAAACAGCGGAAGAATCTTCGGATAACGTACGGCTATCGGAAGAAAAAGAAAAACAGCTGAAACGGGTAAAACTCTTGTGCTGACGACGGAAATCCTGATTCATTGATGCCCCGTGGGGCAAGTATTTCAGATACCGTGTTGAAGTCAGCCGTTTTAAACGTTTCAGCTGTTTGTAAATCAGTTTGCCTAAAATGCCAAAGCCTTAGAATGGCAGATCATCGGTAGACTCGCCTTCAGCGGCTGCACCCGACTCGGGAGCTGGAGGGAAAGCCTCACCTGCCGGCATCGGCTGAACGCCTGGAGCCATGGCTGCGGCAACAGCCGGATCAGCAGCAACAGGGCGCACATCGAATGCACGGATGTTGTTGAACCAACGGCCGTTATACTCGTGGGCATCAATGTCAAACGATACATTCACTTCCTGACCTACTTGTATATTGAAGCGTGCGATACGGTCTGCACCGAACACACCGAATACCATCTTGCGGGGATAGGCGTCGCGAGTCTCGATTACATAATCCTGGGATTTCCACTCTCCACGTGCTGAGACACCGCTTCTTTCAGGCAATACAGCAATAACTTTTCCTTGTAATTCCATTTTTTCTTCTATAATTATTATTTCTTGTTATTTTGTCTATATTATCAGACTTCCTCATAATTTCTGCGAAAGTAACAAAATAGTTTTAAAAAGCAAAACAAATCCCCTTATTTTTTGCTCACCCCAATGTTTTTTTGTAGTTTTGTACTCGATTAAAAAGCATGGCGATTAATCAGAACAGACAAATAAAATAAATACATATATAAAAGATAAAAACAATGAGATTGACATTGTCCAGTGCGGTTTTAGCAAACCGACTCATAACGCTACAGAAAGTACAGAACAGCAAGAATTCACTGCAGATTCTGGACTGCATCCTCTTCGAGGTAAAAGACGGAGTATTAACGCTTACGGCTTCAGACAAGGAGAACGAATTCAAGTCTGCAGTGCAGCTCGACGAAGCAGACATGGACGGAAGGTTCGCCATTAACAGCAAGACAATCATCGACGCCGTAAAGGAACTGCCCGAACAGCCTATCACACTGGAGATTGACACCACGACATACAACGTGAAAATCATATTCCAGAACGGTGACTACAATTTCACGGCACAGAACGCCGATGACTTCCCGCAGGCTCAAGGCGTGCAGGAGGGCTGCACAAGCTTCAAGATTCCTTCCGAAATACTTGCGGACAACATTTCCAGAACATTGTTTGCCACTGCAAACGAGGAGATCCGCCCCGTGATGAACGGAGTATATTTTGACCTGACACCGGAATTCCTTGCCATCGTGGCAAGCGACGGGCACAAGCTCGTCAGGAACAAGGTGTTCAGCATAAAAAACGAAAACAAGACGGCGTTCATCCTGCCGAAAAAGCCGGCAACGCTGCTCAAGAACTCTCTGCCGCACGACGACAGCGAGGTGGAGATAAGATTTGACGACAGAAACGCCGAAATCATTTACAGCTTCGGCACACTCTCATGCCGCCTCATCGAGGGACGCTACCCCAACTACGCATCGGTAATCCCAAGCAACAACCCATGCCAGCTGAATATCGACCGCAGGACATTGCTCGGTTCGCTGCGCCGCGTATTGCCGTTTGCAAGCGAAAGCAGCCAGCTCATCCGTCTGCGCCTGTCTATGGGACAGCTTGAAGTTTCATCCGAGGACATCGACTTCTACACAAGCGCCAAGGAAACCATCGTCTGCGACTACGCAAGCAACCCGATGAGTATCGGATTCAAGGGTTCGTCGCTGATGGAAATACTGAGCAACCTGACAAGTGACGAGGTGACGCTCGAACTCGCCGACCCAAGTCGTCCGTGTATCATCCTGCCTGTGGAGCAGCCGGAGGGGCAGGACATCCTCATGCTCATCATGCCGATGCTGCTTAACGACTAACAGACAGAGAGTCAAGACGGATTGATTCATCCGGATGTTTTACAAAGAACCAAGGAATATTTCAAATGAAACTGAATTTAACAAGACCCCTCGTAGTCTTCGATTTGGAGACTACAGGACTTGACATAGTGAACGACAGAATCTTCCAGCTGTCATACATCAAGGTTTTCCCTGACGGAAACGAAGAAAGGGGTAACCTCTACTTCAACCCAATGAAGCCCATTCCACAAGAGGTGGTGGAGCTGACCGGAACATCCAACGAGGACGTGGCAGACAAGCCGACCTTCAAGGATATGGCCAAGGAACTCGAAGAGAAATTCAAGGACTGCGACTTTGCCGGCTTCAACTCAAACCACTTTGACGTGCCGATGCTTGCGGAGGAATTCTACCGCTCCGGCATTAACTTCGACTTCAGCAAATGCCGCCTCATCGACGCACAGACCATCTTCCACAAGATGGAAAGGAGAAACCTCGCCGCTGCGTATAAATTCTATACGGGACACAAGATGGAGGACGACTTCGAGGCTCACCGCGCCGACCAAGACTCAGAGGCAACATACAGGGTGTTGCAGGGCGAGCTTGACATGTACTCTGCTGAGCGCCAGGAGGAAGAAGACCGCATACTGGAAAACAACATGGACAAGTTGGCTGAGTTCTCAAAGCTCAACGACAACGTGGACTTCTCCGGACGCATCGTGTGGAAGGAGATGAAAGACGCCAACGGAAACACACTGCTCGGCCCGGACGGAAAACCGAGAAAGCAGGAAGTGTTCAACTTCGGAAAATATAAGGGATGGGCTGTGGCAGAAGCCCTCAGACGCGACCCAGGCTACTATAACTGGATATGCACAAGCGACTTCACAAACGACACGAAGCAGGTGCTGACACGCATCCGCCTGCGCGACATGGGGAGATAAGGAAATGCTGAAAGGAAAGAAAATCGTTCTCGGTATCACGGGCAGCATTGCCGCATACAAGGCATGCTACATCATCCGCGGACTGATAAAGGCTGGAGCTGAAGTACAGGTGGTCATAACGCCTGCCGGAAAGGAATTCATCACTCCCATCACGCTCTCCGCCCTCACACACAAGCCCGTGGTAAGCGAATTCTTCTCGCAAAGGGATGGGACATGGAACTCACATGTAGACCTCGGACTATGGGCTGACGCAATGCTCATTGCGCCATGTACAGCCTCAACAATCGGAAAAATGGCACACGGCATCGCTGACAACATGCTCATAACTACCTATTTATCAATGAAGGCGCCCGTGTTCGTTGCTCCGGCTATGGACCTCGACATGTATGCTCATCCGTCTACCCAGAACAACCTCGACACACTGAGAAGCTACGGCAATATCATCATCGAGCCGCAGAGCGGCTTTCTGGCAAGCGGACTCGAAGGCAAAGGACGCATGGAGGAACCGGAAAGGATTGTGGAGTTTCTTGACAACCACTTCAAGCAGGATGCCACAAGCAGCAGCAACCTGACGGGCAAGAAGATTCTCATAACCGCCGGCCCCACATACGAGAAGATAGACCCCGTAAGATTCATCGGCAACTATTCAAGCGGCAAGATGGGGTTCGCCCTCGCCGAAGAGTGCATGAGAAGAGGAGCCGACGTGACACTCATCGCCGGCCCTGTATCGCGCAGCTGCTCACAATCGATAAGGAGAATCGACGTGGAGAGTTGCGAGGAGATGTATAATGCAGCCACAGAAGCCTTTGCATCCCACGATGCAGCAATACTGTGTGCCGCAGTAGCTGATTTCCGCCCCGAAACGACCGCCGACAGAAAGATAAAGAGGGAGAAGGATGACCTTATACTAAAGCTCTGTCCGACCAATGACATCGCCGCTTCGCTCGGCAAGATGAAAAGCAAAGAACAGAAGCTCATCGGATTCGCCCTGGAAACAAACGACGAGGAGACAAATGCGAAAAAGAAACTCAAGAAGAAAAATCTTGACTTCATCGTATTGAACTCCACGAGAAACGAGGGAACGACGTTCCGAAGCGACTACAACAAGATTTCGATTATTTCGGAAAACGGCAAGATCGATTTCGACAAGAAGCCTAAAGCCGACGTGGCAAAGGACATCGTGGACGAAATGGAGAAACTATGGTAAAACGATATGGGCCATCACTTTAAAAGCAACATTCTATCGTATTGGTTCATAAATGTTTAACTCTATACTGAAAACCTATTATGAAACGACTTATCTGCTTGGTTCTTATATTCCTGGCTACATGTTCATACATGAAGGCACAAGAGCTGCAAGCCAAAATCACAATAAACCACAACCAGATTCAAGGCACCGACGCAAGCGTGTTCGAAAGTCTGCAACAGACTCTCGAACAGTTTATCAATGACCGCCAGTGGACGGACTACCAGTTCCAGAAGAACGAAAGAATCGTCTGCAACTTCAACATAACGGTGACCAAGTACGACCAGTCGTCGAACAGACTGACCTGCAGTGCTCTGATACAGGCAAATCGTCCGGTATACAATTCCGCATACACCACGACCTTATACAACAACAAGGACAACGACTTCAACTTCGAGTTCTCACAGTTTGACCAACTGAACTTCAATGAGGAGCAGATAGACAACCAACTGACGGCGCTCATAGCCTACTATGCCTATCTAATCATAGGACTCGACCTTGACAGTTTTTCGCCTATGGGCGGAGAGGACGTGCTACAGAGATGCATGAACCTGACGAACAATGCTCAGAACCTGGCCTTCACCGGATGGAAATCCTTCGAGACAGACAGGAACAGGTTCGCCATAATAAACGACTATCTTGATACAGCGATGAAGCCCTTCCGACAGTTGCAGTATGACTACTACCGCACCGGACTTGACGAAATGGCGAATAACGCCGACCGCGGAAGGACAAATATCACCACGGCACTGGAGAACAATCTGAAGAAAGTGCATGAAGACAAGCCGCTGAGCAGTCTGCCGGCTATATGGACAGACTACAAGAAGGATGAACTTGCCAACATATATAAGGGCAAGGGAACGCAGAAGGAAAAGGAAAGCGTCTACGAGATACTCTTCTCAATCAACCCGTCACAAAACAATTCTTGGGAAAAAATCAAGGAATAGGAAATGCTGAAACAACTTTATATAAAGAATTTTGCGCTTATCGACACGCTCGACATGAGATTCCACCCCGGCTTCTCTGTCATTACAGGTGAAACCGGAGCCGGAAAGAGCATCATCCTCGGAGCCATCAACCTGCTTCTCGGGCAGAGAGCTGACTCCAAACTAATAAAGAAGGGATGCGACAAATGCATCATAGAGGCGCATTTCGACCTATCGAAATACGACATGAAGGGTTTCTTCGACGAGAACGACATCGAATATGATGCCGAAGACTGTATCATGCGCCGTGAACTGACGGCAGCAGGCAAGAGCCGTGCGTTCATCAACGACACACCCGCACCGCTTGCAACGATAAAGAGGCTCGGCGAACAACTCATAGACATACATAGTCAGCATCAGAACCTGATGCTCAACAGCGAAGACTTTCAGCTGAACGTACTCGACATCATCTCCCAGGACTCATCCATGGTAAACGACTACAACGCCGCCTACAGGAAACTAACAGAAGCGCGCAGAGCTGTAGCCGAAATGAAGGAGGAAATAGAGAAAGGCATTGAGAACGAAGAGTTCCTGAGGTTTCAATACAAGGAACTTGAAGATGCCAATCTTGAAGTCGGAATGCAAGAGAAGCTTGAGGCAGAAGCCGAAAAGCTCAACCATGTAGAGGATATAAAAAGCGCCCTATATCAAGCCGACGGAATAATGAGCGGCAGCGAAGGCAACGGTGTGGTGGAGCAGATAAAGGAAGCTGCAAAAGCCATTGAAGGCATAAAAGATATTTTCCCCGACGTGGAGGAAATCAATAGCAGACTGGAAGATTGCTATATCGAACTGAAAGACCTTGCCCAGGAAATCAACGTCAAGGCCGAGGACATAGACTTTGAACCTGGCAGACTACAGCAGGTAGACGACCTGCTTGATAATATCTATTCGCTGGAGCAAAAACATCATACGGACTCCGTTGAAGAGCTTATCAGTATAAAGGACAGGCTGCACGAACAGATATGCAATATCGACAACAGCGACGAAAGACTGAAGGAACTTGAAGCTGAGGAGCAGAAAGCCATGGAGGCATGCAAGAAGAAAGCAGCAACGTTGACTGCAACAAGGAAGAAAGCAGCCAAAATCGTGGAAGAAGGAATGAAAAAGCGACTCGTGCCACTGGGAATCCCCAACGTGAGATTCGCCATAGACATTGAGCCGAAGGATTTCATGAAAGACGGTTGCGACAGGGTGTCGTTCCTTTTCAGCGCCAACACAAATACAGAGCTGCAACCTGTTTCACAAGTTGCATCCGGCGGAGAAATCGCCCGAGTAATGCTCTCGCTGAAAGCAATGATAAGCAGTGCAGTGAAACTTCCTACAATCATCTTTGACGAAATCGACACTGGCGTAAGCGGCAAGATTGCCGAAAAGATGGCAATAATAATGCAGGAGATGGCCCAAAGCGACAGGCAAGTTATAAGCATAACGCACCTGCCACAGATTGCCGCACGCGGAACGAACCATTACAAGGTGTATAAGGAAGAGACCAACAATGGTACGACAAGCCGCATGAAGGAACTCCAAATGGAAGAACGCACCGATGAGATTGCCCAGATGCTGAGCGGTGCAGACATCACTGAAGCCGCAAGACACAACGCCGCAGAACTGCTGAAGCTATGCAGCAACTAAAAATATAACAATCAATTATGAATTACAATATGAATACTTGCAAGAAACTATTTCTAACCATCATTGCCATATTTATTACATCAAGCATAATAGCGCAAAGCTCTGCGGTAAAAAAAACGGCGGAGAATGTCTTTACCCTGACCACATTTAAGAAAGACGGCAGTCTGCTTGCGTCAAGCCACGGTGTTTTCACAGGCGCAAACGGTGAAGCAATAAGTAATCTTAAACCCTTTATCGGTGCAGCGGAGGCTGTAGCCATTGACAGTAAGGGGAACAAGCACAAAGTGACAAGAATATTGGGCGTCAATGATATATACGACGTGGCAAGATTCAAAGTGGATGGCAACACAAAATCCGCAAATGCAGCAAAGGCTGGAGCAGTTGCCGGCTCATCACTATGGTTGATTCCATACACAAACAAATCAGCAAAGCCCGTAGCAGCAAGTATAAAAAGCGTGGAAAAGTTCATGAACGACTATTCATATTACATCTTCACCATGAACAACACGGACAATGCTGACGGTTGTCCTTTCGTCAATGACAACGGCGAAGTTGTAGGACTGCTGCAGACATCGTCTTTAAATACAGACATCTACGCCACTGACGCCAATTTCGTTCTCTCGCTGAAGCCTAATGCGCTGTCCTTGAATAGCGAAACGCTCCGCAAGATTGGAATTCCAACAGCCCTGCCCGAAGACAAAGAGCAGGCAATGCTGGCTCTTATGCTCACTTCACAGAACAATGACTCCCTGAAATACGCCGCAGCCGCAAATGACTTCATAGAAAGGTTTCCCGACCTCATAGACGGATATTCCGCCAAGGCACAAATAGAGATAAACGCAAACCGATTTGACGATGCGGCAAGATGTATGGAAGAGGCAATAAGAAAGGTTACGGCAAAAGCGGACGCACACTACAATTACGCAAAACTCATTTATCTGAAAGAGGTTTACAAGAATGACTTACCGTTCGACAAATGGAATCTCGACAAGGCGATGGACGAAACAAGCCTCGCATACTCCATCAGCCCTCTCCCACTCTACAAGGACCTTGAAGGACAGATTCTCTTTGCAAAGGCAGATTACAACAAAGCCTACGACACATTCATGGCGCTCACCGAAAGCAACTTGAAAGGCGGAGACCTGTATTACAATGCCGCTCTCTGCAAACAGCAGCTAAAGGCTCCCGATACGGAAATCATCGCCCTGCTCGACAGTGCCGTGAATAATGCAGACACCCTTAATTACGCAAATTCCGCAAAATACTATCTGATGAGGGCTGAGCTTTACAACAAGATACAGAACTACCGTCAGTCCGTCTTCGACTATACCAGATATGAGATTGCATGTGGCGGTAAGGTGACAGCAGAATTCTATTACAACCGCGAACAGATAGAAATAAAGGCTAAGCTCTTCAAGCAAGCCCTGAACGACATCAACAACGCCATATACCTTGCACCCAAAGAACCAACATTCCTTGCAGAAAGAGCCTCTCTACAGCTACGTCTGAACATGCACGCAGAAGCCATCGAATCAGCAACAAGATGCATTGAAACAGCTCCGGATTTCTCCGACGCCTATCTCGTGCTCGGTCTTGCACAGATAAAGACTGGAAACAAAACCGAGGGCGTTTCCAATCTGAACAAGGCCAAGGATATGGGTAACCCTCAGGCCCAAGGTCTGATAGACAAATACGCCAAATAAAAGCACACCTATCATGGATAAGAGCAACAAGCTTATCATTGCCATCGGCAGTAATTTCAACCAAAGGGAGAATATTGACTACGCCAAAAAACACCTTTCATTGATTCTCGGTGACAGCATCGCCTTCTCTGAAGAAATGTGGACTGCCCCCATAGGCATAGAATCCGACAAGTTCATAAACTGCCTCTGCGTATCGGCAACAAGCCACACATACACCCAGACTGCAAATGCCCTGAAACACATAGAGAAGAAATGCGGCAGGACTAAGAAGAACGACAAGGAGCACAAAATCCCCCTGGACCTTGACATCCTGCTGTTCGGGAGTGAGAAGTTCCACACGGACGACTGGAACAGAGAATACGTAAGAAAACTTATCCACAATTTTGAAAAAGAAAAAGAATGTTTTATTTTAGACCCAATAACAAGATGAAAAAAAATTTTAACCTTAAAACAATCCTGACTGCTGTAATTGCATTCGCATGCACAACAGTAATGGGACAGAACTTTGACGAATACTTTGAAAACAACACACTGCGCGTGAACTTCATCCTTGGCGGCAATGCCACCGAACAGGATATTCTCATCGAGAACATGCAGTCCATCCCCGAATGGTATGGCAGGAAGAACAACCTCTCTGAACTTCCAGTGCAGGGCAATGCACAATTCGAACTGAAAGACCACAAGACCGGCAAAGTAATCTACAGGAATTCCCTTTCCACACTATTCCAGGAATGGCAGACGTACCCGGAGGCAAAAACCACACGCCGTTCTTTCGAAAACGTAATCCTCATGCCTATGCCCAAAGACACTGTGGACCTGACTATCAACATCCGCAACAACAGGCAAGAAATAACGAGATCACTCACCGAGACCATCAACCCTAAAGACATTCTCATCAAGAGATTCAGCTCAAAGGCCACTCCATACGAAGTGATGCAAGCAGCAGCAGATCCAAAGAAGTGCATACACATTGCCTACCTTGCCGAAGGCTATACTGAGGCAGAAATGGACAAGTTCCTTGCAGATGCCAAGGTTGCAAACGATGCACTCTTCTCCCATGAGCCATTCAAGGCATACAAGGACAGATTCAACGTCATAGCCGTGAAATCGCCATCTGTCGACAGCGGCACGAGCGTTCCACGAAAAGGAGAATGGAAGAACACAGCCCTCGGTTCAAACTTCGACACATTCTATAGCGAGCGCTATCTTACAACGCTCAACATGAACAAGGTGCATGACTGGCTCGCCGGAACCCCCTACGAGCACATCATCATCCTCGTAAACACCGATGTATACGGCGGAGGCGGCATTCTGAACTACTACAACCTGAGTTCGACAGGCCACAAATATTACAAGCCGGTCATCGTACACGAGTTTGGACACAGCTTCGCCGGACTTGCCGACGAATACGCCTACGACGACGAACCTCTCGGAATATATTCAAAAGACGTGGAGCCTTGGGAGCCAAACATCACAACACTCGTAAACTTCAAGGGCAAATGGGAAAACCTAATCAAGAAAGGCACTCCAACTCCGACACCTCTGAGCAAAGACCCGAAAGTCATAAAGAACAGAGTAGGACTCTTCCAGGGCGGAGGCTACGACCTGAAGAATGTCTATAGAGGTGTGCAGGACTGCCGCATGAGAACCAATCTCCATCCAGAATTCTGCATCGTATGCCGCAATGCTCTGGAGAAACTGATAAAATTCTATACAGAATAAACCTACCATAATGAACATGAGCATAAGGAATATTGCAATCATAGCGCTATCCTTTCTCTTTTCATTCACAGCCCAAGGGCAAACAGCCGACAAGATGCCAGACAAGGATCAGTTGGCTGTTGCCCTTGACTATTTTGGAAGCGGAAAATACAGGGAAGCATTGAATATCCTTTCAAGGCTTGACAAAAGATACAAGCTGAACCCAAGATTCAAGGCTTATATCGGACTCTGTCATTACTATGAATGGAATTACAGAACGGCATGCAACTATCTCGATTCGTGCATGAACGACATTGAGGTATACGCCCCACATGAGCGGAGCGTATATTATTTTGCCGATGCCGAAAGCCATTTCATTCTCGGAGAATACGACAAGTGCATCCCACTGTACGAAAAACAACTTACAGTCTGCTACAACAAAGAAAAAGGTGACGTCTTCTTCCGTCTTGGCTTTTGCTATATGAACAAAGGCGAATGGCAGAATGCGCTCGACAATCTCAATTCCTCCCTACTCCATTACGAGCAATTCGGCTATCCACAGAACAAGCAGGCAAGAGTGATACAGCTTCAGAAAATGATCAAGGGCTGCTTAAAGAAACTAAAGACCACAAATCAAGGTCTATAGTTCCCTAAAGTTTACCGATACGACAAGAGATCAGAACCTGCAACCATGCCTTGCCGTAAAGAAATATGAGCGGCGATTGATATCAACACAGAACTTATTAATATCATGAGAATACTCTCCACCAAAATAGACATGTCCGAAGGAAATGTTCAATCCAGCCCGAGCACGGAACATAAACCGACTTAAATAGCCCTCAACATCTTTGTCAAAAACATTTATACTACTAGTCATATCATTCTTTAAATCACCATACAAGTAACCGGCGAAGCTGAATCCCACATATGGTTCAAGAGCACAAGAACCATCTGCAAAAGGCAACCTATACATAACGTCAACAGGAACTTCCAAAGAAATCATTGCGAGTTTACAATTTACATTCTGATAATAATCCACATCTCTTTCCGCCCAAGAATAACTAAGCATTCCACCAATCTGAAGAAAAGAGCGCCTGGTACCACAGAACTTCATTGAATGCATGTAGCCAAACGACAAGACATTGATATCCAAAGGAGAACCGTTGATATTATGTATACTGTAACTACCGAAAACACCATTCATACCATTAGCAATTCCATCGGAATTAGTGTAATTATTCCCAGAAGGAATCTCCCTTGCCCCTACTTGTTCATCTCTTACTACATGTTCTTTATATACAGTCTTATGGAGAGAAGTGCCACTATTACTATTATTTAATGTATTATCATTATCGGGCGAATAAAACTTCTTGGAAACTGGCTTATCCATTTTTTCCGGCACAACAGATTTCCAACCGTTTCCATCCACAACGCATGTATCTGTATTGACAACTTGTGCCACAACAGGAACCGCTACAAATAATGTCAGTAAAGCTATCAAATTCTTCATTTTATGTACGTCTTCATAAGTATTACGACACAAAAGTAATACATTTCATGCAGAAATAAAAATATTCTTGTATCAATTATACGACAATTGCTATAAAACACAAGTTCAAAAGACATATCCCAAATGCCAGCGGCAATACGGTCAAAATAATATAAAACAGAACTTATCCATTATTGATAACAACAGGGGGTAGGTAAAATGTAAAGGTTATGCAAAAATTATCACAAAATGTTTGCCGAAACGGAAAATAACATTATCTTTGCAGAAGAATTAAAGAGACAAAAGAAACAGGACCGTATCGGTTAGATCGGGATACTCATCAATTTAAAAACGAAAACCGAGATGATTTCTTTTGCTAATGGCGGGCCACGTGTCCTGGTAACGGGATTAGCTGTAAAGCCGGTGGATTACAAAGGCGGAGAACTCTCAAATCTTACTAGCTCGGAGTTTCATCACATCACGGTGCGGTCTTTTTAATACAGAAGCGGTGAATCCTTGTACTATGAATACAGGAGACACCGCTTCTTCAGTTTCTACGGCAACAATATTGTTTTAAACCATAATATAATAGAATCATGTTCTCAGGAATTGTAGAAGAGTTTGCTACCGTTACCGGCATAAAGAAATATGGCGGCAACATCGATTTCACATTCAAATGCTCATTTGTAGACGAACTGAAGATTGACCAAAGCGTCGCCCACAACGGCGTATGCCTCACCGTAGTTGAGATAAAGGACGGCACATACACCGTAACCGCCATGAGCGAAACTCTGGAAAGGACAAACCTCGGACTGCTCTCCGTGGGCGACAAGGTGAACATCGAGCGCTCAATGGTCATGAACGGCAGACTCGACGGCCATATCGTGCAGGGACACGTGGACCAGACAGCAAAGTGCGTTGACATGAAGGATGCGGACGGAAGCACATATTTCACCTTTGAATATCCGGAAAACAAGGAGATGGCAAAGCGCGGATACTTCACCGTGGACAAAGGCAGCGTAACCGTAAACGGCGTATCGCTCACAGTATGCAACCCTACCGACAACGCCTTCACCGTGGCCATAATCCCATACACAAGGGAGAACACCAACTTCTGCGACATAAAGGTGGGCACGACGGTAAACATTGAGTTCGACATCCTCGGAAAGTACATTGCAAGACTCAAACATTTCGAATAATATAAAAACATAATGGAAGCGAATCACAAAATCAACAAAGTGGGGCTTCGCAACCTCCATATGGAGGACTACGACCAATTGGCACGATCGTTCAAACGCATTTATGCCGACCACGACGTATTTTGGACAAAAGAACAAATCAAGAAACTAATCACCATCTTCCCTGAAGGCCAGGTGGTGATTGTCGTTGACGACAAAATCGTGGGTTGCGCCCTTTCAATCATCGTGGACTACAACATGGTGAAAGGCGACCACACCTATGCTCAGGTTACAGGAAACGAGACATTCAACACCCACAAGCCCAACGGCAACATTCTCTACGGCATAGAAGTGTTCATACACCCCGACTACCGCGGACTACGCCTTGCACGAAGGATGTATGAATACCGCAAGGAACTGTGCGAAAAACTCAACCTGAAGGCTATTATGTTTGGCGGAAGGATTCCGAACTACCATAAATACGCTGACGCCATGCGCCCGAAGGAATATATCGAAAAAGTGCGTTCACGCGAGATATACGACCCTGTGCTGACATTTCAGCTGAGCAACGACTTCCACGTAAGGCGCGTCATCCGCAATTATCTGCCGAACGACGAGGAATCAAAACACTGCGCCACACTACTGCAATGGGACAACATCTATTATCAGCCACCGACGGACTCCTATGTGGAGCGCCGCCCAACGGTAAGAATCGGCTGCGTGCAATGGCAGATGCGATCCTACCACACCATCGACGACGTGTTCGAACAGGTGGAATTCTTCGTGGATGCCGTCTCCGACTACAAGAGCGACTTCATACTTTTCCCCGAATATTTCAACGCACCGCTCATGGCGAAATACAACGACATGGGAGAGGCGCAATCCATACGCGCACTGGCTGACTATACGGAGAAGATGAGAGACCGCTTCATAGAACTCGCCATAAGCTACAACATAAACATCATTACGGGCAGTATGCCATACGTGAAGGACGACGGATTGTATAACGTGGGATTCCTGTGCCGGAGAGACGGTTCTTATGACATGTATGAGAAAATCCACGTCACACCCGATGAGCAAAAGAGCTGGGGCCTGAGCGGAGGAAACTCGCTGAAAACCTTCGACACCGACTGCGGCAAGGTGGGCGTTCTGATATGCTATGATGTGGAATTCCCCGAACTCTCGCGCCTGATGGCAGAAGACGGAATGCAGATTCTCTTTGTGCCGTTCATGACGGACACGCAGAACGCATATTCACGTGTACGAGTCTGCGCCCAGGCACGCGCAATAGAAAACGAGTGCTATGTTGCCATTGCCGGCAGCGTTGGCAATCTGCCGAGGGTTCACAATATGGACATCCAGTATGCACAATCGGCTGTCTTCACGCCATGCGACTTTGCTTTCCCGAACAACGGAATGCGTGCGGAAGCCACGCCTAACACTGAAATGATCCTTGTTTCAGACGTAGACCTGAACCTGCTCAATGAACTTCACACCTATGGAAGCGTGAGAAACCTGAGAGACAGACGCAGCGACCTGTACGAGCTCAAGATGAAAAAGAAATAACACCCACTCAAGCCCTGGAGTGATTCCATGAAGTCGACTCCGGATTTTAAGATTTCCCGTCAGGAAAGACATACGGACAACCATATCAAGAATTGTTCCATTTTTCCTCTCGGGAAATCTTATTTTTTGTATACAGGAAAAAGAGGGCTTCCGGCAAACCCTAATGGACGATTTGGGCTAAAAGCGCATCGTCGAAACAGACAATCAGGGTATAAAAAACCGCAACGGAATATCAATCCGTTGCGGAAAAGTTTAACCGAAATGAATGGGGCTTAACAAGAAAGAAATACGTTCTCTCCTTTATAGCCCTTTTGAAATAAAAACAATCTTACTGATGCTGGTCTCTGAGCAAGTCGTTAACGGTCTTTACCGGATTGAACGTAGAGAGAGGAACTTCCACAAAAATCGTATTCCAGTCGCTCATCGCTCCATTCCATAAACCAGGAAGTTCCAAAGCCTTTAGGTCTTTTCCGTTCTTACTCTTGCTGCTGATGAATCCCGTGGTACGGTCCACGAAATCGGGCAGGTTGAACTTCTCGCCCTTATAATTCTTCACAGCGCATACGAGGTCCACAGGATTGAAATGGGTTCCCTCGGTAAACATCTTCATATACTCCGCATTAGCCGTGTCTATCTGGCTGCTTTCAAGAATCTGAAGACTGACAGTACCGTCCTGGTTGTATGTAAGGAACGGACCGCCACCTGGCTCACCAACATTTTTCACCACGCCACAAACCCGCATCGGCCTGTTAAATTTCTTCTTCAGGTATTCAATGAGTTCTTCCCTCGTCAATTTTTCCAAACCTGCCCTCCGGCAACAGAGGTCATTCTTCAGGAAACCAACCATTTCATCAATGTCAATATCTTCATAGGTACCTTCATCCAACATATTCAGATACCCAAATACTGTGCGCTGAAAACTGACGAGCACACCGGCGATAACCTGCTTGTAGGTCACGGTGTCCTTCTTCAATCTGTCCGGCACAACATTGTCGATATTCTTTATAAACACCACGTCTGCCGGAATCTCATTCAGATTCTCAATCAAAGCTCCGTGGCCGCCCGGACGGAAAAGCAGACTTCCATCGGCATTGCGGAACGGTGTGTTGTCCGGATTCACAGCGATTGTATCTGTGCTCGGCTTCTGCTCGGAGAATGAGATGTCATACTTCACATTATACTTCTTCTCGTACTTACCCTTGGTTTCGGCAACCTTCTTCTCAAAAAGGGTGCGATGCTCAGGACTCACTGTATAGTGTAGATGAACCATACCATTGCTGTCGGCATACAATGCTCCCTCCACCAGATGTTCTTCCAACGGTGTGCGTGCACCATCCTCATATTTATGGAAAAGCAGGAGTCCCTTCGGCAACTGACCGTAATTAAGCCCCTTCTTCTCAAGCAAGTTTGCAACTACAGCCTTGTAGTTCCCTTCTGCCATCAGGACCTTTATGCCTTTGCCTTCATTCTTCTGGCACATCTCATCAAGCGCAGGATAGAATGCAAATTTCTCCACATTGTCAAAGAAATGCTTCTCAAAATCTGTCGTCGGCACGTTATACTCCGCATCGAGGAAGGCGAACATGTTCTTGAACATACGGCTTGCGGCTCCACTGGCAGGAACAAACTTCACAATTTTCTTTCCTTCAGCTTTATAGCTTTTCCATGCCTCCGTATACATCTCCACATCGTCTTCGCCCATAGCTAATATTCCGTTGTCCACACTTGCTGCGGCATCAAGTTTCAGAAACGGGAAGCCTGTTTTGAATTCATTCAACTGTTTTTCAATCTGAGCCTCTGATATGCCTTTAGCGGCAATCTGCTCCATGTCTTTTGGTGATAACATAAGTATTATTTTTTAAGTTTGATTATTTTTATAAGTTTATGCCAATAGCTGTTTTCACTCATGCAAATTTACTGTTTTTTTAGCAAAATGCTTTACCGTTTCATATATTATTTCTTTTTTTCATCAAATAATAATAGTAAAGTAATATAAAACGTGCAATTTTATTACCTTTGCAGTCAATATCTCGGCATAAGCCAAGCAACAAAACAATATGCTTATGGATAAGAAACTTGTTTTTACCGAAAAAGAAAAGACCGATTTTCGCGAAATTGTGAATAAACTGCGTGGCGCAAACGGCTACGCACTGACAAAGGACGATGAGATAAACATATTCAGACATCTCAGGAACGCCATTGACGAAAACCGAATCCAGTGCGATATTTTCGGTCTGAACCCAATATTGCTAAGCATGCAGACTGCTCTAATCGCAATTGACGAGATAGGGCTGAAGCGCGATGGAACTATCGCTGTGCTGCTGTATGTAAGTGTGGCACAGGGCGACGAGGCCGCTTTCGACGAATCGCTGAAGCAGTTCGGGGAGTCTGTCACCAAGATTCTGAAGGGCCTCGTCCATATCCAGGACCTCTACAAGAAGAACCCTGTAATCGAAAGCGAGAACTTCCGCAACCTGCTTTTGTCGTTCGCCGAAGACATGAGGGTAATCCTGATAATGATTGCCAACAGGGTGAACCTGATGAGGCAGATTCGCGACACAGAGAACGTAGAGGCAAAGCAGCGCGTCAGCGAGGAGGCAAGCTACCTCTATGCCCCACTTGCCCATAAGCTCGGACTATACAAGCTGAAGAGCGAACTGGAGGACCTCAGTCTGAAATACCTTGAGCACGATGCTTATTACATGATCAAGAACAAGCTCAACGAGACAAAAGCGAGTCGCGACAGATATATTGAACAGTTCATCGCACCTATAAAGAAGAAGCTTGAGGATGAAAACCTGAAATTCCACATGAAAGGCAGGACGAAGAGCATACACAGCATATGGCAGAAGATGAAGAAGCAGAAATGTGACTTTGAGGGCATCTACGACCTCTTTGCCATCAGAATCATCCTCGATTCCCCGATTGAGCTCGAAAAGGTGCAGTGTTGGCATGTGTTCGCGCTCATCACTAATATGTACCAGCCCAACCCGAAGCGTCTGCGCGACTGGCTGAGTGTGCCTAAATCAAACGGATACGAGAGTCTGCACATAACTGTGAAAGGCCCCGAGAACAAATGGGTGGAGGTACAGATACGTACTGAGAGAATGGATGAGATTGCAGAGCGCGGACTCGCAGCCCACTGGAGATACAAGGGAATCAAGGGCGACGGAGGTTTGGATGAATGGCTGACGAGCATACGGCGTGCGCTGGAAAACAACGACGACCGCCAGGTCATCGATGATTTCAAGATGGACCTCTATGAGGACGAGATATTCGTATTCACCCCAAAGGGCGATCTGATGAAATTCCCGAAGGGAGCCACCGTGCTTGATTTTGCATACCGCATACACTCCAACGTAGGTAACCACTGCGTCGGAGCGAAAATCAACGGTAAGGTGGTGACATTCCGCCACGTATTGAAGAGCGGCGACCAGATAGAGATCATGACCTCAAACAGCCAGAAGCCAAAGCAGGACTGGCTGAACATCGTGAAGACAAGTCGCGGAAAGGCAAAGATTCGCATGGCTCTTAAAGAGACACAGGTGAAGGACGGTCTGTATGCCAAGGAGATGCTGGAGCGCAGAATGAAGAACCGCAAGATCGAATTGGACGAAAGCACGATGTCACATCTGATAAAGAAGCTGGGATTCAAAGAGACGAACGATTTCTACAAGAGGATTGCCGACGAAACGCTCGACATCAACCACGTGATAGAGAAATACCAGGAAGTACAGGCCCACGACAACAATCTCTTGACCACGCAGCAGCCAGTAAGGAGCGCCGACGAATACAACTACGAGAATCCAGCCGAGGAACTTGCCAACAGCAGCAGTGACGTGCTCGTAATCGACCGCAATCTGAAAGGCATCGATTACCAATTGGCCAATTGCTGCCGGCCGATATACGGTGACAAGGTGTTCGGTTTCGTTACTGTAAACGGTGGAATCAAGATTCACCGCTGCGACTGTCCTAACGCGCCGGAACTGCGCAAGCGCTTCGGTTATCGAATCGTAAAGGCGAAATGGAGCGGAAAGGACGGAGCACAATACACCACAACGCTCAAGATTATCGGCAACGATGACATTGGCATCGTGAACAACATCACAAGTGTCATCGCCAAAGAGGAGAAGATAATGATGAGAAGCATCAACATCGACAGCCACGACGGATTGTTCAGCGGAAATCTCGAAATCAAGGTGGAAGACAATACGAAGCTCAACCTGCTGATAAAGAAATTACGCACTATAAAGGGTGTAAAGCAAATTATCAGGTTGTAAATTGTAGGGTTTTTATAAAAAAATAGTAATTTTGCAGAATAGTTCCATATCATGCCCAGTTAATGGTAGAGACAGAAGAAGAAAATTAACGTAAAACAATATAATATGCTTACACTAAAACTTATCAGTGAAGAAACTGAACGTGTAATTAAAGGCCTGGAGAAGAAACATTTCGAAGGAGCAAAACAGGCCGTGTATGATGTTCTCGCTCTTGACAAGATGCGCCGCGAGACACAGCAGAAGCTTGACGCACATCTTCAGGAGGGAAAGAAGAAGGCTGCTCAGATTGGAGCCTTGATGAAGGAAGGAAAGAAAGATGAAGCCAACGCAATAAAGGAAAGCGTGGCAGCTCTGAAAGAGGAGTCAAAACTCCTCGACCATGAGCTTAACGACATACAGCAGAAGCTTACCGTATTACTCTGCTCCATTCCGAATATTCCCAATGATGATGTCCCGGAAGGCAAGGACGCATCAGACAACGTGGTGGTAAAGGAAGGCGGAATCATCCCAGAACTTCCTGAGGATGCCATGTGCCATTGGGATCTTTGCAAGAAATACAACCTTATCGACTTTGACCTCGGTGTGAAGGTGACTGGCGCCGGTTTCCCATTCTATATCGGAAAAATGGCCCGTCTGCAGCGTGCGCTCGAAGCTTTCTTCCTCGAAGAAGCACGCAAGAACGGATACCTTGAAGTTCAACCGCCATACGTGGTAAACGAGGCTTCAGGCTATGGAACCGGCCAGTTGCCAGACAAGGAAGGACAGATGTACCACGCCAATCTCGATAACTTGTATCTTATCCCTACTGCCGAGGTTCCTGTCACGAACATCTTCCGCGATGTAATTCTCGACGAGAACGACCTGCCTATCAAGCGTTGTGCATACTCAGCTTGTTTCCGCCGCGAAGCTGGTTCATACGGCAAGGACGTGCGCGGCTTGAATCGTCTGCATCAGTTCGACAAGGTTGAGATTGTACGTATCGACAAGCCAGAACATTCCTACGAATCACTGAAGGAAATGCTCACACACGTTGAAGGACTGCTCATCAAGTTGGAATTGCCATACCACATCCTCCGTCTGTGTGGCGGCGACATGAGCTTCACGTCGGCCATCTGCTACGATTTCGAAGTTTGGAGCGCAGCACAGAAAAAATGGCTTGAGGTTTCTTCTGTAAGTAATTTCGAAAGCTATCAGGCAAACCGCTTGAAGTGTCGCTATCGCAACGCTGCCACAAAGAAGACTGAACTATGCCACACGCTGAACGGATCAGCCCTTGCCCTGCCACGTATCGTTGCCGCAATCATTGAGAATAACCAGACTCCAGAAGGCATCCGCGTTCCGAAGGTTCTCGTTCCGTACTGCGGATTTGAGATGCTTGACGACAAGAATTTCTAAAATCATCCATTTTTCAAGATAAATAGGGGGCTTATCATATCCCCCTAATATCACGAACAAGTTAAGCCCCGACTTCTGATTTCATTCAAAGTCGGGGCTTACTTATGCGTATATCAGATTTTACTTTCTATTTCTTCTCTGCTTCACCGGCAGCAGACTTGCGAGGTGCTGCAGTGCGCTTCGCCGTAGTCTTCTTTGGTTCAGCTTTCTTTGCAACGGACTTAGTGACAGTCTTCTTCTTTTCTGCAGTCTTTTCAATCTTTGCCTTCAGCTTCTCCTCATCTTCCTGAAGCTTGGCTACTTTCGTCTTCAACCGCACAATCTCATTATCCTTCATCATGATTTCATCACCCTGATTCTTGATAGTTGTAAGCAAAGAGTCAAGTTCATCATTGTCAATATCCTCCGGATAAAGCGAATTGACACGATTGATGAAATCACCGAGAATATTCATATAGTTTGTAAAAGCATCGAAAGGCGAACTATAAATGCCACGGTCAAGCCCCACATTGGAGGGCTTGGTGGTCATAAAGCGGAAATTGTTGCTTGCCTGCAGATAATCCCAGTCTTGATTGATTCGCGGATCGTTGGCAATACGCACCCTGTCTGCAATACTATACAGTTTGTTAAATGCCTCGCGCTGCATCGGATTACCCAACCAGCAACTCACATCACGTTCTTCATCAACCCATGACATAGCATCAGGCACAAGCAAATCACCTACGCTCTTCATTTTTCCACAAATCTCGGAAGGAGTGGAGAACGTAATGCCCTTCTGCTTCGCACATCTCGGCAAAGCCTTGATGAACTCAAGGATATTTGAAGACAACGGCTGGGATATACCCAGAGCGAGAAGCTCCATGAAGATATTGATAACCTGCTCATTGTCAGGCAGAGAAGCTATCTTATTGATATAATTATCAGCAAACAGAGGATAGCCTGACCAGTCAGTGTTGCTGAAGCGCAGACTAATATCATCACTCAATTCAACATCACGGAGCAGTAGCTTCAGATTTGGAGCCATACAGCAATTATATACATAATGTGGAGACTTCCAACCCAACACCTGTTTTGCCCCTTCTGTCAGAACACCTTTGAATCCCATAGAAGCAGCAAGATTTCCAATTTCATCACTATATATAAGCGAAGAGTTACGCAATACTGTCGGCTTCTTGCCAAAATACTCCTCCATCTTAGCCATCTGCTTCTTCACGTCCGCTTCAAAGCATTCATCGTTGACAAGTGATGACAAGCCATGAGAATAAGGCTCAGCGAGGAATTCCACGCATCCTGTATCGTTAAGCTCCTGCAACTTGGCAAGAACCTGAGGTGCATGCATCTCAAGCTGTTCGATACCGACACCAGAGATTGAGAAAGCAATCTTGAAATATTCTCCATGCTCCTTTATCATCTCCAGGAACGTATTCAATGCCGGCATGTAAGAACGCTCTGCTATATCACTGATGGTACGGTCGTTCTCATAATCATCATAATAGTAATGGTCTGTACCGATGTCAAAGAAACGGTATCTCTTCAAATGTATTATCTGGTGTATTTCAAAATACAAGCAAATTGTTTTCATCTTATATAGATTTTTTGTTATTTATCGTGTTAAGATCACTTATCGCTATTTGGAAAGCAACTGGTCATATAGCTTGCGAATTCTAAGTCCTACTTTCTCCCATGTTATCTGGTCAACCTCTTTCTTTCCTTCTTCCTGGAGATAATGGAACAGACTATCATTGTGGCAAATTGAATATATGGCGTCTGCAAGAGCATGAATATCCCAATAGTCAACCTTGATACAATTGGTGAGAATCTCTCCACAACCACTCTGCTTGGAGATAATCGTAGGTGTACCACACTGCATTGCCTCAAGCGGAGAAATACCAAACGGCTCGCTGACAGACGGCATCACATAAACATCCGAATTCTTCAAGCATTCATATACTTGTTTGCCACGCATGAATCCGGGAAAATGGAATCTGTCTGCGATTCCTCTCTCGGCTGCAAGATATATCATCTGGTCCATCATATCACCACTACCTGCCATGCAGAAGCGGACGTTGCGGGTACGGTGAAGAACCATATTTGCTGCTTCAACGAAATATTCCGGACCTTTCTGCATCGTAATACGCCCAAGGAACGTTACAATCTTTTCCTTGTTCGCATGGTCTGGACGTGGTATATCCTGAAGTTCCTGACGCAACGTATATACAGCGTTATGCATGGCAAAGCATTTACGAGGATCCTGATGGTACTGGTTTATCACAGTCTGACGTGTCAGTTCAGAAACGCACATGATGCAGTCTGCATTATCCATTCCATTCTTCTCAATTGAATAGACCGTAGGATTCACATTGCCGCGACTGCGGTCAAAATCCGTAGCATGAACATGTATACAGAGAGGCTTTCCGCTGACTTTCTTGGCATGAATTCCTGCAGGATATGTCAGCCAATCATGTGCATGAATAATATCAAAGTCCTCTGTACGTGCCACGACTCCGGCAATTATGGAGTAGTTGTTTATCTCATCATGAAGATTCGACGGATAACCACCGGCAAATTCCATACATCCGAGGTCATTCACATACATATAGTTAAAATCCGCATAGAGATGGTCCCGCAAGCGAAAATAGTAATCCGGATCCATCACATTGCCGATTCTGCTCTTTACGTAATCATAATCTACATTTCGCCAAGCAATCGGCACGCAATTCATGGCAACAATCCTTGCCGCCGTATGATCTTCATCACCGAACGGTTTTGGCAAGCACAAGGTTATATCCACATCCCCCTGGGCATGCAAACCCTGGGTAATACCGAAATTAGCTGTTGCAAGTCCACCATATACATGAGGAGGATACTCCCAGCCAAACATTAAAACTTTCATATTGTACCCCTCCTTCTTATATTAGATATGTGTATTTTTCTACAAGACTTAAAGTGCGCAACGTCTCTCCAACATTCATTGCGAAAGATATTGCTCCACGTGCATAGAATGGTGGATTTCCGTCAAACATCTCCGGCAAAGTACCCAAACAGTTTGTCTGCATTTCATCCTCATATCCAACCATCTGTCTTTCAATGAAACTCAACCTTGTCCTACGATATATCTTCAGGCAAGCCTCCATATAGAAACTGCCAAGCCACGGCCATGCCGTGCCCTGATGATAAGACAAGTCGCGTTGTATCTGCGGACCAGCACATATAGGATTGTAGCCGCCACTCTTAGGCGAAAGCGTGCGCAAACCCTTCGGAGTAAGCAGTTCCTTCGTGCAGATATCAAGCACTCCCTTGCGCTGTTCTGCCGACAATGGGGAATAATCCAATGCTGCAGCAAAAATCATATTCGGCCTGACGCTCCAATCCATCATATTACCATCAACATAGTCAAACAAATAACCATAATCATTGAGGAATGTATCAACAAATGATTTCTTGCAGAACATTGCCCTCTGCTCGAGCTTGTCTGCCAGATCTGCTTCTCCATGCTGTCTATGCAACTTTGCCGCATACTCAAGGGCATTATACCACAGGGCATTTACCTCAACAATGTATCCGCTACGTGGAACAACCGGTTTGCCATTCACCGTAGAGTTCATCCAAGTCATCACTTTTCCTTTGCCGTCAACATACAGCAGATTGTTTTCATCAAGACGAATATACGGATGCTTTCCATCGACTATAAAACGAAGGATATCAAAGACCAATTTGCCGTACTTCTTCAGGCATTTTCCTTCTCCAACGACCTTTTCATATTGCTGTATCGCCCAAACAGCCCAGAATGGGACATCCGGCTGATCTATCTCAGCTATATCCACCGAAAGGGGCTTCCCGGCCATAAACTCACGGAGTCCCTTCTCCGCCGTGACCATAACTCTCTCGAAATAATCCTGTTCGTCGATAGAGAGTGTTAATCCAGGAAGAGAAACGAACGTGTCTCTTGCACGGCTCTTAAACCATGGATAACCGGACAACAAATATGTTTCAGAGCCATTCTTGGTGTTATGGAACTGATGCGCAGCATTCACAAGACAATGATAGAAATTATCACGCGGTTTGCGTTCATCCACCTCTTTCTGGAACAGCTTGGACAAACCGGATGTCTTTATTTCAGACGTTGAGGCAGAGAAAACGATGCTCTCCCCCTTTTCTATATCCATCTCAAAATATCCAGGCACATACAGATCCTCATTTGAATCGTATCCCCTCTCCTGTTCTTTCGGATATTCTATTCCTCTATACCAATCAGGATGGAATACGAAATCATTCTTCTTGCTGAACTGCATATACAGATAAGGATAGCCCTGATACATCTTGGTGCGTATTCCATTGTCTGCCATTTCAAAATCACGGCTCGCCGTTGCATTCTCATGCGTAAACTGCCTTACGCTACGAAACGCCATGAACGGCTTGAAGCGAAGCGTCGTTGCACTATGCGCATCCATAAGTGTATAGCGCAGAAGTATACGGTCTTCATAATGCTGGAAAACCACTTCCTTCTTAAGCACCACACCACCTACGCGATAGATTGTTGTCGGCACGCTGTCACAATTGAATTCCCTAATGTACTTATGTCCGTTCGGACTGTAGTTATTTCCGTTATATTTATGAAGACCGAGATTAAACTCGGCTCCATGCTGAACTACTGTAACATCCAGAGAGGAGAGCAATACATGGTTCTCATCATCGAGTTCCGGAACCGGAACTACGAGCAATCCATGATACTTGCGGGTGTTGCAATCCACAATTGTAGAACATGCATACGCACCGGAACGGTTCGTACGCAGAAGTTCTCTCGAAAGCGACTCCTCCAGATTGGTCATCAGACTTCTTTCAAATCTTAGATAACTCATAATATTCTATTAAGGTGTTAATATTCTTATTTATGACGGTCAAAACAACTGTGTGTTTTAGCAGAACAATCGTTTGGCAGTTCAAAAATAACAATAATTTGTCAGTACACAAAAATTATCCTTGTTTTTTTTTTGAAAACAAGAATATTCATGCTATACAACACAAAAAACAAGTGTAAAAGATGTTTTTATAAATAATATTAGTAAATTTGCAAACGATAAATCGTTAAAGAGGAACTACATCACCAAGGAAAAAGATTGTACAACACATAATGGTAAAAGATAACGGAACATTACGGAAGGAGATTGAAAACATAATATTCAATATTTGGAATCCGCTCACCGAAGAGGAACAGAACGAGATTTCAAACAATCTCACTATTGAAACATTCGACAAGAATCAATACATCTACAGGGAAAACGAGGTTCCCACCAGTATCAAATGCCTCATCAGCGGGAAGGCAAAAATATGCAAAAACGGTATCAACGGCAGGGACCAGATTCTTCGCACAATCCGCCCCAAAGAGATGTTTGCCTTCAGAGCATATTTTGCGCATGATGACTATCTGACATCGGCCATGTCGCTCGAGCGATCTGTGATTGCCTCAATCCCTATGGAACTCGTGGTCAAACTAATGCACAATAATAATCATGTCTGCATGGAATTTCTGAGACACCTTGCCGTAGAACTCGGCAAAGCAGACTGTCGTACCATCAATCTTACACAGAAGCACATCCGGGGCCGTCTGGCAGATTCATTGCTAACCCTTAAGGAGCGCTATGGCCTTGAGGAAGATGGTTATACCATAAGCATTTTCCTCAGCAGAGAAGAACTTGCAAACATGTCCAATATGACAACGAGCAATGCCATCAGAACTCTCTCAGCCTTTGCCAACGAGAAGATTATTGCAATAGACGGAAGAAAAATTAAAATCATCAACGAAGCTGAGCTGAAACACATATCCGATAACGAATAAACATCTTTTCCATTATAAAAAATAGAGAACAGCCCTCATATCAAAATATACAGAGGACGCATTCTCTATTTTCATTATAAATCATTATGTTTTCTCTACTCCGGTATCAGGAAATTAATCACTTCCTGCTCTACTTCTATCACATAATCTCCTATTGGAGTCTTCATTAGCCTACCATCTACAGACACCAAAGCCTTTGACGCTTCAAATACCTCAACCCTTCGTGTACGATACGGATGCACGCTCTTGTGGTTCAAGAACCTACCCGTAATCAGCAAATAAAATCCTTCAATAAGCTGCATCATCTCCGGATGATACACAACAGAGACGTCAAGCAAGCCATTATACGGCACGGCATTCGGTGTCTGCCCGTACCCCTCGGAATTGCCTACACATACGGTCATCACCTTTCTCTTCACTGTTTCGCTATTTATTTTCAGATGCATCTTATATTCAAGCCGTTGGAAGATCATCAGCGCCATGGAGAACACGAACGACAATGTACGCGACCCCAAAAGTCTACGCGTCTGGTGCCTAAGATTCATTATGGCAGAAAGAAGTCCTATGTTTACACAATTCAAGAAATAGCGATGACACTTCTCCCCATTTTTGTTGGTATATCTCACACATCCCAGGTCAATCTTCCTGATTCTTCTTTCCTTCAACCATTTCACGGTCTGCTCCACATCACTATCCCTGAAGCCCCAATAATGCGAGAAATCATTCATAATACCATTTGGTATTACCCCGAGCGCAATCGACGCCCTCGTCTCCTTACCAGCATCCATCAGACAATTCACGGCATCATTAAGAGCAGAATCGCCACCGACAACAACTATCGTCTTGTAGCCATTGTCTATCATCATATTCATCAACCTGACCACGCTGCTGCTTTTCTCACTCTGCACGAAGTCATAGACAATATCATTTGCCTTCAGGCATTTCTCGATTTTCTCCCATCTGCGTGAAGGATTGCACAAAAGGCTTTTCCTCGGGCAATAAAGTATACCCCAACGTGTTTGCTGTGTCATAGTTATATGTTATTTCTGTTATTTTCTATTATCATCCGTATATCATCAAGTTTTTTCTCCATACTATCTGATGCATCTATCCAGTTAATATGGAACCCCCTACGCTCCATACCCCTGAACCACGTCATCTGGCGTTTTGCAAATTGATGAATTGCAATCTCAAGCGCCCTGACCATATCTTCATAAGTCAGATCCCCTACTACATATTCCGTAAGAAATTTATACTCAAGTCCATAATATATCAGATCTTCCGCAGGTATTCCCTCACCCAACAAACTCTTAACCTCGTCTACCATACCATCATCAAGCCTTTGCTTGAGACGGCGGGAGATCTTCGCTCTACGCAAATCCCTGTCTATCCCAACACCGATTATAAGATTGTTGATATGCGGGAAGGCACGCTCTTCCACCGGCATCTCCCTGTATGCCGTCTCTATCTCTATGGCCCTTATCGCACGCTTCGGAGTGTCCACATCCGTGGTGTTATGCATATTGGAATTGTTCTCTTTCTTCAGAGCCTCAAGTATTACAGTAAGCTCCGGGAGAGTTTTCCCTTCAAGACTCTTTCTCAATTCCGAGTTTTCAGCAACTGGAATGAGCCTGTACCCTTTGAGCACAGACTCGATATACAACCCTGTACCACCACAAAGTATTACCTTTTTCCCCCTATTACGAATATCGGTGTATGCATCGAGGAAATCCTTCTGGTATTCAAAGAGGTTATATTTCGTACCTGGCTCACGAATATCTATCAGATGATACGGTATCTGCTTGCCATTCACCGTATAATCAGCCAAGTCCTTTCCCGTCCCCAAGTCCATACGCCTGTATACCTGGCGCGAGTCTGCACTGATAATCTCCGCATCTATCTGTGCGGCGAGATGAGCGGCTATGTCTGTTTTACCACTTGCTGTAGGACCGAGAATCGTTATCATTGGCATAGAATCCATGTCGTATTTTGCTTTTCTGAATTTAAGATTTGTCTTTACGCCACAAAATTAGAAAAAAAAGACCGCACGGCAAAGCCGAACGGTCTTTTTTTATATCTAAAGTCAATCAATTCATTTATTAACCATTGTGCTTCTTCATGATCTTGATCAGGTCAACAACCTTGTGAGAGTAACCGATCTCGTTGTCATACCAAGAAACAACCTTTACGAAGTTGTCTGTGAGGTATACACCTGCGTTAGCGTCGAAGATAGAAGTCAATGGGCAGCCCAGGAAGTCAGAAGAAACTACAGCGTCCTCTGTGTATCCGAGTACACCCTTCAGCTCGCCCTCTGAAGCAGCCTTCATAGCAGCACAGATAGCCTCCTTTGTAGCAGGCTTTGCGAGATTTACAGTCAGGTCAACTACTGATACGTCCAATGTAGGTACACGCATAGAGATACCTGTCAGCTTGCCGTTCAGCTCAGGGATAACCTTGCCTACAGCCTTAGCTGCACCTGTTGTAGAAGGGATGATGTTGCCGGCAGCGGCACGACCACCTCTCCAGTCCTTCATAGAAGGTCCGTCAACAGTCTTCTGTGTAGCTGTTGTAGAGTGAACAGTTGTCATCAAACCTGTCTCGATACCGAAGTTGTCGTTCAACACCTTAGCGATAGGAGCCAAGCAGTTTGTTGTACAAGAAGCGTTAGAAACGATCTTCTGTCCGTTGTATTTGTCTGTGTTTACACCGCAAACGAACATGTCTGCCTGGTTTCCGTTAGCGTCAGCCTTTGAAGGAGCAGAAAGCACTACGTACTTAGCACCTGCCTTCAAGTGCTTCTCAGCCTTATCATAAGCGAGGAAGAGACCTGTAGACTCTACTACATACTCTGCACCAACCTCGTCCCACTTCAAGTTCTCAGGATCACGCTCTGCAGTAACGCGGATGTGGTTACCGTTAACGATCAGCTCGCTCTTCTCAACGTCAGCCTCGATAGTGCCATCGAAACGTCCGTGCATTGTGTCATACTTCAACATGTAAGCCATGTAGTCAACAGGACACAAGTCATTGATAGCTACTACCTGAACTTCTTTTGCGTTTTCAGCCTCACATGTTGAGCGGAAAACGAAACGGCCGATACGGCCAAAACCGTTAATACCAATCTTAATCATTATAAAAATTTATTTTAAGTTGAAAATAAAAATATCCTAAATTACATGCAAATAATTGCTATTCCTTATAATATACGACCAGACAGTCAAGGGGTTTAAAGTTTCTCCGAACTTTTCCTCTTATTCTGGGCGCAAAGTTACAAAAAAAACTCTATATTTGCACAAACAATCTATTAAATAATTAAAAAAACTCATTTATGGGAAAATTCATCAATGAATTCAAAGAATTTGCCGTTAAAGGAAATGCAGTTGACATGGCTGTCGGTGTAATAATCGGCGGTGCATTCGGAAAAATCATATCATCTATCGTCAATGACATCATCATGCCGCCTATCGGATGGCTCATCGGCGGAGTGAAATTCACTGATCTGAAATGCACACTGCCCCAACTCGACCTTGGAGTAGAGAAACTCGATCCCGTCACAATCAACTACGGAAACTTCCTGCAGACCACTTTCGACTTCATCATTATCGCCTTCTGCGTGTTCCTTCTTGTCAAAGGCATCAACCGCCTGGCGCAGAAGAAGAAGGAAGAGGCTCCAAAAGTAGAGTCGAAAACCCCGGAACCTTCTGCTGAGGAGAAACTGCTCACGGAAATACGTGACTTGCTCAAGAACAAGTAACAACCAAGAAACAACCAAAAGGTCGCATTATGCAATATGCTTATGATGCGGTCTTTTGGTTGTATTCCTCTACGATATGTTTCTTATACCGTCATTATCTCCTTATTCTTGACAGCAAGAAGGTCGTCCACCTTCTTGATATACTTATCATGAATCTTCTGCAATTCATTCTCGGCATCCTTCTCGTTGTCCTCCGAGAGTCCGTCCTTTATCGCCTTCTTCAGTTTGTCCTTGATTTCAGCGCGCACGTTGCGCACCTGCACCTTTACCTTCTCGCCGATCTTGTTACACTGCTTTGCCAATTCCTTGCGGCGCTCCTCTGTAGGCTGCGGGATACCAAGACGGATGATTTCGCCATTGTTCTCCGGTGTAATGCCTACCTCCGAATCCATAATAGCCTTCTCGATGTCGCGGATCATCTTCTTGTCCCAAGGCTTGATGGCAATAGTCCTTGCATCCGGCACGGAAACACTTGCCACCTGATTCAAAGGCACCTTTGAACCATATGAATCCACTCTTACGCAATCAAGGATTGCCACATTAGCACGTCCGGCACGTATACGATTCAGCTCCTCCTCAAGATAGAGGGCTGCCATCTCCATTTTCTCTTCGCTGTCCTGCAGCGTCTGTTTTACATCAATCATATTTCTCTGTATTTATTATTTTTCATATTAGCGGTTTGCAAAAATAAAAATAATTTATGAAGTATGCAATAGAGCAACAAGGAAAAGTTTCACCCAACGCATTCCAACCGCTTCATTTATGTCCGACATAGATGTCGGGATACGGAATTTTAAACCATGGTTTGCGTTCGCATCAATGGTTTTCCGGTTCCGCCGCCATGGAAGTTTCTTCTTTAGGCAGTACGTATCGTTTTACGGCTCGGTCCTTCAGATATATGCTGTTCAGCGTATAGACCAAGGACTCTAATGTCTGCTTCCTTACCGCCGGTTTCAACTGACACTCCCACACCGTGATACAATGCCACCCCATCGAGGCAAGCTTGCGCTGTTCTTCAATGTCGCGGGCTCTGTTCCGTTCAATCTTCGCTTTCCAGAACTCCGTGTTTGTCTTTGGCAGGACGAAATACCTGCAATTATCATGCCCATGCCAGAAGCATCCGTTCACAAAAATGCATGTGCGGTATTTGCGCATAACGATATCGGGATGACCCGGCAGGCGTGGGTGGTTCAGCCGATATCGGAAACCTCGGCTGAACAAAAACTTCCTCACCATAATCTCCGGTCTGGTGTTCTTTCCTCGTATTGATGCCATACAATGGTGGCGCTGTTCTTTGGTCAGTTTATCCATTATAGCTCGTTGATACTGACATACCCATGCATGACGGCATAAATTGTCAGGGAACCGACACTCTTGCGGTTGAGTTTTTCGATGATATTTTTGCGGTGCGAGATGATAGTGGAAAGGCTCACGTTCAATCTGTCGGCTATCTCCTTGTTGATAAAGCCCTTTACAATAAGGGCAAGTACCTCAATCTCACGGTTCGACAACACCTTCTGGACCGACGGGAAAACCGACGGAATGGGAAAACCGCTGCCATGCGGGTGGGCACATTGTTCTAGAGAAAGCAGAGACTTGACGAGAGAGGTTTCGGGCACATTGACACAGAGGCAATGAAATTTGTCAAGGTTTGATTCCGGATCGGCAGACATCGTCATGACTATCGTTTTGCGGCGACGCTCCAAAAAGAAATCAAGATGTGGTAAAACGATATTCATCGCCACAAAATAATGGAAATACCCATCCGGATGATTTGTCTCCAATTCGGCAAACGAGCCGAAGGTATCCACCTCCATACCATCAATAATACTCTGCAACAGACTCTTCATGCCAATGCATGCAAGCGTGTTGGAATCAATGATTGCGATTTTGGGAGCGATATGCATAAGCAAAACGATATAAGAAAAATCAAGAACCCCAGGATTGAAGAAAGATGAAATTCTCTTTCCTGAATTCCAGAATTCTTGATTTATATGGTTATTTGAAAATTGTCATTCCCTGATTAAGAGAAGAAACCAAGCAATGCACCCGCAGCAACAGCCGAACCGATAACACCGGCTACATTTGGTCCCATGGCGTGCATAAGGAGGAAGTTGTGGCGGTCGTACTCCAAGCCGAGGTTATTTGAGATACGTGCACTCATCGGCACGGCACTCACACCGGCATTACCGATGAGCGGATTGATTTTCTTGTGCTTAGGCAGGAACAGGTTCATGAACTTGACGAACAGGATTCCTGTAGAAGATGCAATGATAAACGCGAATGCTCCGAGTATGAAGATGAATACGGTGTTGATGGTCAGGAACTCGTTGGCCTGGGTTGAGCATCCCACTGTAAGACCGAGCAGCACAACGACAACGTCATTCAGTGCGTTGCTGGCCGTCTTTGCCAGACGGGTTGTCTTGCCGGACTCCTTGAGCAGGTTTCCGAAGAAGAGCATACCGAGCAATGGCAGACCTGAAGGTACGAGGAATGTGGTGAGCAGCAATCCGATAATCGGGAAGAGTATACGCTCTGTCTGACTAACGCGACGCGCAGGCTGCATGTGGATAAGGCGCTCCTTCTTTGTGGTAAGCAGACGCATCAATGGCGGCTGGATAACCGGAACGAGAGCCATATACGAATAAGCACACACTGCAATAGCACCCATCAGGTTAGGACTAAGCTTTGATGAAAGGAAGATAGCCGTAGGACCGTCAGCTCCACCAATGATAGCAATACCGGCAGCCTGATTAGGCTCGAAACCGAGCGCAAGGGCAATCATATATGCTCCAAAGATACCGAACTGCGCGGCAGCACCGATAAGTATAAGCTTCGGATTGCTGATAAGCGCTGAGAAATCCGTCATCGCGCCGATACCGAGGAAAACCAATGGCGGATACCAGCCCTGACGAACGCCCTGATAGAAGATATTCAACACGGAGTTATCCTCATACAAACCAATCTCCAATCCTGCATCTGCACGGAACGGGATGTTTCCGAGAATGATACCGAGACCGATAGGAACGAGCAATAAAGGCTCGAAATCCTTTTTTATAGCCAGCCATATAAAGAACATGCCGACAACAATCATAATGAGATTACCCACAGTGGCATTGGCATATCCTGTGTATGTTAGGAACTCATTAAAGTTGCTTGCGATAAAATCCAATATATTCATAATGCAAGAGAATTTTTATCCGATTGTTAATAATGCGCCACCCTCCATAACGGTGTCGCCAGGATTTACGAGGATAGAAGTAACCGTTCCGCCACACTCTGCCTCAATATTATTCTGCATCTTCATGGCCTCAAGCACGATAACGGTGTCACCATTCTTCACGGTATCACCCACCTTCACCTTTATTTCCGTGATGGTTCCAGGCAGCGGAGCCAACACCTTTGTACCAGCACCTGCGGCAGGAGTAGCAACTGGTGCTGCGGCAGGAGCCGGAGCTGCTGCAGGAGCGGCAACAGGCTTTACAGCAGGACGCTTAGGCAGACGGGAAGCCTTGATAGGCTCCTTCAGTTCAACCTCAAAAGGAATGCCGTTAACACTGACTTTGGCGATATTGCCTTCTACGTCAACTATCTCTACATCATAGTCAACACCCTGTACTTTATATTGATATTTGTTCATTGTATTATTCGTTTTAAAAATTAAAGTATTCTGATTTAATGATTGATTATCAAAGATGATTTCCATCTTCAAGATGATGATTCCACAAAGTGCCGTGAGGCTTGATTGTAATGATATTACTCTCGATATCGTGTACATCATCCTGATATTGCTTGAGTGCCATAGAAATCACGGCGATATAAACTTCCTTGTCGATACCACCCGACTTCATTCCGTCCTTGAGGATGACCTTGGTCTTATGGCCAGTTTCAACAATCTTTTCGCCTGCCTTTACAGCCACATTTACCGGTGTCACATCCTTTGCCTTCTTGAGTGTCTGCTTATGAGCCATGAAGATTCCGAGAATACGGAAGAAGACATAAAGAAGAGCAAGACAAGAGAATACTATTCCCATAGAGAGGATTGCTATACCGAATCCGTATGGGTCGTCATGCTTCAGTTTGGCAGTCTTTGTTTCTCCAGTATGAATATAGTTGTTTGAACCTGGCGTCACTTCATCGGCAGTCTTCACGGTCCAATCGGCAGACCCGTCTTTTACTCTGGCATAAGAGATGTTAGCGCCAAGTGCTGGAACAGAAACGGAGTCAATCAGGTCTACTGCATTTCCGTCATACAAGGCAATCCAAAGAGACTTACCCTTTTCTGCTTTCATCGTGAGATGTTGCATTCCCTCGGCGGGATTGCCATTGAAATAGAGAATCAGATGCTTACGCGCAGTAAGCATGGTGCGCTCATCACCATTTGGGATGATGCTCATCATAGCAATACGCTGCGGTACCGAAAGAGATTTGTTGAGAACACGGCGGTCTGTAGTGACATACATTCCGCGCACATTGTAAGACGAGTAGGCGATATTGGATAACTCCAACCATGCGTTGTACCTTCCATACTCGTCAACAATACTTGCCGTATTGTTCGTCATAACCTCGTTAATCTTGATGTTTCTGGCACCCTGGCCAAAAACAGACAAGGAAGAGACAAGTACGGCAAATAAAGCCAAACTGATTTTTTTCATATTATTATATATAAGTTATTGTTTTAAATATATGCGTATATTCTTTAATGCGTAATTTATGCATGTATGATTATCTATAGTTGTCATCACATTCCGCAACAGAACAGCACGATAAGCTGCGCTGTGAAGATTCGGAGGAACATACTAAGTGGATATACCGTGGAATAACCTACAGCAGGTGCCTCCTTGAAACAAACCGAATTGGCATAGGCCAATGCTGGTGGATCTGTACATGTTCCGGCAAGCATACCCATAATGGTGAAATAATTGAACTTGAACTTCATGCGCGCAATAGTTCCGATAATCAGGATTGGAATCACTGTTATCAGGAAGCCTGTATAAACATATTTCAATCCATCGCCCTGCACAACAGTGTCCCAGAATCCATTTCCAGCCTTTATTCCCACGCTTGCAAGGAACAACACGAGTCCTATCTCGCGGAGCATCATATTAGCACTTGTAGTGGTATATGTGACCAGACGGAACTTATATCCAATACGGCCTATCAAGATAGCAATAATCAATGGTCCGCCGGCAATACCAAGTTTCAGCGGCACCGGTATGCTTGGAACTGCAAACGGAAAACTACCGAACAGAATACCGATGAATATTCCCACGAATATCGTTGCTATGTTTGGAGCCTCAAGGCGTTTGATAGAATTACCCATAACGGAAGCAACACGGTTTACAGAGTTCTCCGGACCGACCACCATTATACGGTCGCCAACCTGCAGAGCAAGGCTCGGACTCGCAAAGAGGTCCATACCCTGGCGTGTAACACGCGTCACGTTGACGCCGTATACACTCGGGAAATGCATCTGACCCAGGGTCTTACCGTTAATCGAAGAACGGGTGACCAGAACCCTCTTACTAACCATAGGCTCATCCTGCGTTTTCCAGTCCACGTCAATCTCCGGACCGATAAAGGCAATGATTGCTTCGGCATCGTTTGCTGCACATACGATGAAGAGGAGGTCACCAATATGCAGACGACTAGCTCCCTTTGGCATCGTAACATGCCCCTCATGGAGAATTCGCGTACAAACGAAGTCACGGTTCAAAAACTCATGGACCTGCTTTATCGTGCGGTCCTCAAGGTATGAGTTCGTCACCTTCAAGTGCATGAGGTGCGGCTTTACATCTGCATTCTCTTCCTCTTCATGAATAAGCTGTTCCTCTTCCTTATCCAAACGTATGCTGCAGATGTACCTTACGGCGATTGTAGCTCCGATGATACCGACTACACCAAGCGGATAGGCACATGCATATCCACTGGCTATCTGCGGAATATGATTTTCCGGGAACACGGTGTGAAGCGCCTCACTGGCAGCACCAAGACCTGGAGTATTGGTCACAGCACCGAAGAGCGTACCAACCATCATCGGGAGATTGTCAGGATTGCTTGTATCGAAGAATATGAAATAACAGGCAAACATCACTGCAATATTAAGCAGAATCATGGCAATGGACAGGCAATTAAGGATAATGCCTCCCTTGCGGAAGCTCTCAAAGAAACCTGGTCCCACCTGCAATCCAATCATAAAGACAAACAGAATAAGACCGAAATCCTGAATAAACGACAAAATATTAGCCGGTGCAGTAAAGCCGACATGTCCTGCAGCAATACCGGCAAAAAGGACGAAAGTAACCCCCAAGGAGATTCCCCCGACTTTAATTTTTCCAAGATACACACCCACAGCAATCACTACAGCATAAAGCAATGCAATATGCGCAATGGAATCAGTAGTTGTAAATAGATTCGTTAGCCAATCCATGGTTTTAAATTAATATAATAATGTTTTCCAAATAAGCAATCAGAAGAATATAATCCGCTGCATGCATAATTTGTGGCAAAGGTAAGCAAAAAAAAATGCTTGCACGAATTTTTAGGTAAATGTTTTATATGAAACTTTTGATAAAATGTAGTTTTTTAAGCAATTTGTCACATTGGGAATAAAAAACAAGGGGGAAGACACAAAATCCTCCCCCTTGTTGATAGGTTATATTAACAGGCTACGGCATTTTCGTAGCTGTCGTATCATATCAGCGATTAAGCCTCAGTTGCGTCAGTCCAGTCTTCCTTAGACTTGCGGATATAGCTTGCATAACGCAGCTTAGCCATATTCTCAGTAGCGGCGAACAGAGCATCTGCCTCGTTAGGGAATGCCTTCTTGACAGACATGAAGCGAACCTCGTGCATCAGATAATCCTGGAACTTGCTCCAGTCTGGCTCCTTAGAGTCAAGGATGAATGGGTTCTTGCCTTCCTTAGCCAGCTCTGGGTTGAAACGCCACAGCTGCCAGTAACCGCAATCAACGGCACGAGCCTCCTCAGCCTGGCTACGTCCCATACCGCCCTTGATCTTCAGACCGTGGTTGATACATGGAGCGTAAGCGATAACGAGTGATGGTCCAGGATAAGCCTCTGCCTCACGGATAGCCTTCAAGCACTGTGCGTTGTCGGCACCCATAGCAACCTGAGCTACATATACATAGCCGTAAGTTGTAGCAATCATACCGAGGTCCTTCTTACGTACTCTCTTACCACGAGCAGCGAACTGTGCGATAGCGCCGAGTGGAGTAGCCTTAGAAGACTGACCACCTGTGTTAGAGTAAACTTCAGTATCGAGAACGAGCAGGTTTACATCCTCGCCAGAAGCGATAACGTGATCAAGACCGCCGTAACCGATATCATAAGAAGCACCGTCACCACCGATAATCCACTGTGAACGCTTTACTAGATAGTGATCAAGAGTCTTCAGCTCCTTGCAAACCTCGCAGCCTGCAACAGCGCCTTCCTCGATGAATGGCTTGAGCTTAGCGGCAGCAACCTTAGATGCGTCTGCATCATCCTTACTTGCGATCCACTCCTTGGCAGCAGCCTTGTAGCCGTCAGAAGCCTTCTCATTAGCGATAACCTCGTTAAGAAGAACTTCAACGCGCTCCTTCATCTTCTTGTTACCAAGTACCATACCCATACCGAACTCGCAGAAGTCCTCGAACAAAGAGTTGTCGAATGCAGGACCCTGACCCTTCTCGTTTGTTGTATATGGTGTAGATGGTATAGAAGCAGAATAGATAGAAGAACAACCAGTAGCGTTGGCAATCATCTGACGGTCACCGAACAGCTGAGCAACCAACTTAACGTATGGAGTCTCACCACAACCAGAGCAAGCGCCAGAGAACTCAAACAGAGGAGTTGCGAACTGAGAGTTCTTTGGATTAGACTTGATGTCGATAAGATCCTGCTTTGTTTTAACCTGGTGTACGAGATACTCCCAACGAGCAGCCTCGTCGTTAGCCTCCTGCTCACCAGCACGGAACGGAACCATCTTGAGAGCCTTCTCCAGCTCACCGGTCTCCTTGTTCTTCTTGCCAGGACATACGTCAACACAGTTACCGCAACCAAGACAGTCAAGAACAGACGGCTCGATTACGAAGTGCATACCCTTCATTGCTGCAGGAGCCTTCATCTCGATAGTATTGCCTGTGAAGCCAGCAAGTTCCTCGTCGTTAAGAACGAATGGGCGGATTGCTGAGTGAGGGCAGACGAATGAACACTTGTTACACTGGATACAGTTCTCTGAATTCCAAGTCGGAACGAAAGCCTCAACACCACGCTTCTCGTAAGCAGCAGTACCATTCTGCCATGTACCGTCTACGGTGTTATGCTTAACGAAGTCAGAAACCTTCAGCAAGTCACCTGCCTGAGCGTTGATAGGACGAACGAGCTCCTTAACGAATGCCGGTGCGTTGTCTTCCTTAACCTCATCATCTGGAAGGTTAGCCCATGCCGGGTCTACTGTCAGCTGCTTGTACTCGTTACCACGGTCAACAGCCTTGTAGTTCAGATTAACAACATCCTCACCCTTCTTACCGTAAGACTTAACGATGAACTTCTTCATCTGCTCTACGGCGAGTTCTACTGGTATGACGCCTGTGATACGGAAGAATGCACTCTGAAGGATAGTGTTGGTACGGTTACCAAGACCGATTTCCTGTGCAATCTTTGTTGCATTGATTGTATATACTGTGATATTGTTCTGAGCGAAGTAACGCTTTACCTTGTTAGGCATGAAGTCAACAAGCTCCTGTCCGTCGAAGATAGTGTTCAGAAGGAATGTACCGTTCTTCTGCAGACCACGTGTCACGTCATACATATGGAGGTAAGCCTGTACGTGGCAAGCCACGAAGTTAGGAGTGTTTACCAAGTATGTAGAGTGGATTTCGTGATCACCGAAACGCAAGTGTGAGCAAGTGAAACCACCTGACTTCTTTGAGTCGTATGAGAAGTAAGCCTGGCAATACTTGTCGGTGTTGTCACCGATAATCTTTACAGAGTTCTTGTTAGCACCTACAGTTCCGTCAGCACCAAGTCCGTAGAACTTAGCCTCGAACAAACCTTCGCCACCCATTGGAATCTCCTCAACCTCTGGAAGAGAAGTGAATGTAACGTCGTCTATGATACCAACAGTGAAGTGGTTCTTAGGCTCGTCGAGTGACAGGTTGTTGAATACTGCGATAATCTTGGCAGGTGTAGTATCGTTTGAACCAAGACCATAACGTCCGCCAACGATAACAGGCTTGTTTTCAACATCATAGAATGCGCTCTTAACGTCAAGATACAATGGCTCTCCCTCAGCTCCCGGCTCCTTTGTACGGTCGAGAACAGCAATCTTCTTGCAAGACTGTGGAACGGCAGCGAGCAAGTGCTTAACGCTGAACGGACGATAGAGGTGTACGCTTACCATACCAACCTTCTCACCCTTAGCTGTCAGGTAGTCGATAGCCTCACGAGCAGCCTCTGTAGCTGAACCCATCAGGATGATTACGCGCTCTGCATCAGCAGCTCCGTAGTAATCGAAGAGGTGGTGCTCACGACCTGTAATCTTGCCAAGCTCCTGCATGTAATGCTCTACTACCTCAGGAATCTTGTCGTATGCAGCGTTGCAAGCCTCACGGTGTGTGAAGAATGTCTCTGGGTTCTCGGCTGTACCACGTGTTACAGGACGCTCTGGAGTAAGCGCACGGTCACGGAAACGTTTGATGTCAGCCGGGTCAACCAACTTGGCAACCTCGTTCTGGTCGAGTTCCTCTATCTTATGATACTCATGAGATGTACGGAAACCGTCGAAGAAGTTGATGAAAGGAATGTCTGTCTTCAATGTTGCGAGGTGTGGAACAGCAGAAAGATCCATCACTTCCTGAACAGAACCAGAGCAGAACATTGCGAAACCTGTCTGACGACAAGCCATAACATCCATGTGGTCACCGAAAATACAGAGAGAGTGTGAAGCCAATGTTCTTGCTGAAACATTGAAGACGCATGGCAGCATCTCACCTGCAATCTTGTACATATTTGGAATCATCAGCAACAGACCCTGTGAAGCAGTGAATGTTGTTGTAAGTGCACCAGCCTGAAGAGAACCGTGTACAGCACCTGCTGCACCACCCTCAGACTGCATTTCCTGAACACTGACTGTCTGTCCCCAGATATTCTTTCGACCTCTTGCAGCCCACTCGTCTACGTGCTCCGCCATCGGAGACGACGGTGTAATAGGATAAATGGCAGCTACCTCAGAGAACATATAGCTCACGTGAGCGGCAGCCTCATTACCATCACAAGTGATAAATTTCTTTTCTTTTGCCATCTTAATAAAATATTAATGTTAATGTATCTATTGTTTTAGTCGATTTATCGTTTGCCCTCTTTATTATATAATGTACGAACATTATATATATATGCTTAATACAGGAAACCGAGAAGCCAGAGCGGAATCATATTTCCGTGGCCCACCTCGGTATTGTATCGGGCATATATAAGATCCTGACTGAATCTTGACCTGCTCAGCTTTGCAGCATCACAGACCTTGAACTGGTATTTCTCATTCACCACATAACACCCGCTCTTCTTGCCGGAATTAACCAAATGGTCCTTCCAAAGGGAATTGAGGAAGAAATTCTCCATCAGCTCCTGCTTTTCCACATTTATAGGATAAATGGCATACATAAGATTCGGATTGTGCACCATAATCATCGGTGGCTTCTTCGGAAACGACTGTCCCACGGGATATACAATATTTATCAGCCTTGCGTCGGCAAGATACTTGATGTAATTCATCACCGTGGCACGGCTTGTCTCGATATCGCTGGCAAGTTGGCTGATGTTCGGTGCTTTTGTGCCGTTTACTGCAAGGAGATAGAACAGCTTCTTGATTTTCGAAAGATATTTCAGCTCTATCTGCTTGATGAAGAGGATATCCACCTCCGTCATCATATTCATCGTCTTCAGGAGATTCTCCGAGTAGTTGCGATGCTCCCTGTAGAACGGATAGAAACCATGATGAAGATAATCCTGGAAATATTTCAGCGGGGAGACATAAGGCAGAATCCGTCTTACAATCTGCTCATGGTTCTCCACAATATCCTCGAGCGTGTAGGCCTCAAAATTATTGCCGGTCTGTAGGTTCAAGAATTCGCGGAATGAGAACCCTCTGAGATTATAACTCTTCACGATGCCCGTAAGCTCCGATTCCTCCTCCTTCAGCCTCATCACACTACTACCCGTAAAAACAATCTTCAGATTCGGATACAGGTCATAACAACGTCTGAGCTCATGCGCCCAGTTCGGCTCCTTGAAAACCTGGTCGATAAGAAGCGTTCTTCCGCCTCTTCTGTAGAACTCTCCGGCGAAATCTGAAATTCCATGAACCTGGAAATAGAAATTGTTCATGTTCACATACAGACATTTTCTGTTATTGGCATCCGTATGCTCCTTGGCATATTGCAGAAGAAATGTGGTCTTCCCCACTCCACGGGAACCCTTTATTCCTATCATACGGTCGTTCCAGTCTATCTCGTCCATAAGACGGCGACGAACTGGTGCGTCGGTATGTTCAACTAAATAGTTGTGAGTTCTGAAAAAGGCTTCCATTTCTTAATTTGTTATTATAAATCTAATTGATAAAGCACACTGAAAGGAACCAAACAGGCCATAGTCATTCAGGTGAAGATATTATATCAATGCAAAGATAGTGGTTTTATATTAATTTTCAAACTCTACATTACAAAATCTGTTGTTTTTTGTTATTTTTAAACTTATAAACCCGATTATTCCATAAAAATAGCACACAACAATGCCATTTCCAAGAATCTTCTGCAACCAAAAGCCCCATATCAAAAAACCAGAACATCACTGCCAAATACCGAAAGGACAATCCCCACAGTTGAAAAGCATCGCTTTTCGAGTCATGCGACTATAGTGGCAAGTGTTTTTCACTATAGTGGCAAGGGGGTGTGTCAAAACGACGCATCCTCTTTTTTTACAAACAAAGCCCCGACTTTCACAAGCCAGGGCTTTGTCATGTCCAAAAGATTTTGTACCTTTAGACATTGAAAACTTAATAATATGGCAAAGGTACATTATCGTTCTTACAATCCCAACCGAATCATCCTTTTTCCACAAAGAATAGATGAAGATATAGCGGGAAATGACCCAGTACGGATCATCTCGGCAATAATAGACCAACTTGACTTGAGCAAGTTTCATAAACTCTATCATGGAATAGGTCGTTGCGCTTACCATCCCCGCATGATGCTCAAGGTTGTTGTTTACGCCTATATGAACAACATCTATTCTTGTCGTAAGATAGAAAGACTTCTGCATCGTGACATTCATTTTATATGGTTGTCCGGTTATGAGAAGCCAGACTTCATAACCATCAACAGGTTTCGCAATCGTGTCAAGGATGAAATAAACGATATATTCACTCAAATCGTACTTCTGCTATGTGCAAGAGGTTTTGTCAGTCTTGACGTAGAGTATGTAGATGGAACAAAAATAGAATCAAAAGC
>OLSD01000353.1_pt1 | contig 49269 bp, 39 predicted proteins | sample 1672211 | NCBI WGS metagenome assembly OLSD01 (sample SAMEA3136659, study PRJEB25190) | human gut metagenome | reverse complement strand
TAAACAGGGCGTTTGAGCCACATTTGTGAGGGTGTGAGGGTAAAAAAAGAAAAAAGTTTTTTTAAGTAGACGAGTTGACAAGATACGAGTTGACAAGGAGATTTGAATTGGCTTTCTCATTCAGACAAAACAAGCGAAACGCCAAGCATAAAATGAAAAAGAATCCGCTCCAGCTCCCATATTATATAATGGAGCCAAAGCGGATTCTTTATAATATTATATTTTTCAGGCAAGCAGATACACAATACCTGCCTCTCACCTTAATTAATCAAAGCAAATCTCCTTCCTTTGGGATGGGTAGGGGGGCTTATTTCTCCTTGTAGATGATGGGGTTAGCACCGCTCGTGATTTCGAGCGCCTCGGGATGGTCCTTGATGTATGAGTCGATATGGCGCATGCGCTTCTCTTCGAGAATCTCGTCTACGGCTATGAGTATGCCGGTTTCCTCCACGTCGCCGAACCCGTCGTTGATTGCCGTGCCGAAGAGTTTCATCGTTGGGCTGAGGTTCATGTAGGCATTGACGAGGGGCGGGATGTTGTAGCCCATCTTGCGTATCTCGCGGTTCAGGATTCTGTAGTCGGCACGGAAGTCGTCTTCGCAGAAGAGTTCCTCGAGCTCCTTGGGGTCTGTCTCTATCTTGAGCGGCTCCATCGGGATGACGAGGTTTTCCTTGTCGTCGAAGTGTTTCTTGAGGAAATAGAGAATCATGTCTCTTCCCTTGCGGATGTATGAGGGGTACATGGTCATCTTGCCGAAGAAGTATTTCACGTTTGGCATTATGACGGTGAGAGCCCCGAGCCCGTCCCAGAGGTTGTCGAGGGCGAACAGGCTTTTGGCGCCCATACGCGAGCTTTGGTATGGCAGCGAAACGAAGGAGCGGCCGAGCTCAATGGTCTGCGGCATGTATTCCTTCATGAATTTTTCGGAGAAATGGAACATATGGCTTGTGGCGAGGACGGGCTGTCCGTCGGCTGTGGTTTCCACGTCGGTGCCGAGGATATAGCGGTATCCGCCTATTATCTCTTCAGCATCGGGGTTCCACACGATGAGCTGCTTGTAGGAGTTCGGCATGGTGTCGAACTCGTCGATATCCATACTCTTGCCTGTTCCGCCACCAGCCTCGCGGAATGCTATCTCGCGGAGTCTGCCAATTTCCTTCATCACGTTGGGTGCCTCATGCGCCGTGATGATATAAATCTCATTGTGACTCTTGTTTGTCATGCGCAACTGACGCTCTGGCGTCAGCTCCTTCTTGAGGAGTTCTTTGTCAATAGGCTGGATTATCTCTTGTTCCATGTTCTATTTTTGTATTATTCGGAGGGGGTATGCCCTGGTGTTTCTTTTTTATCTTACAGTTCGTATACTCTGTCTTCCACCCACTGCGCCCATTCTTTTGCGGTGCGGCTCTTGTCGAAGGTCTGCCACGGTATCGGCTTGCCTATCTTCACGGTGAATTCTTTGTGCACGTTCTTGTACATCTCATCCACGAGGAAGAGCATGGCGATGTTGAACTTTATGCCGAGTTTCTTGCAAAGGTTGGCAAGCCCGTAGAAGAATCCGGAGTTCTGTCCGCCGAAGTGTATCGGCACGATGTCGCGCTTGTATTCCACGCTTTTCGACACAAAGGTCTTTGTCCACGGCAGGTCGTGTATCTTTCCGTCAATGCGCCGCGAGCACAGTCCGGCGGGGAACATGAGCATGTGGTTGTCGCTCTGGAATCCGGCTTCAACCATTGCCGGGAAGTTCCGGCTCTGATGTCCTGTCTTGTTTATGGGTATGCACAGAGGGGCGAGTCCTGGCAGGTTCATCAGCAGGTCGTTGACGAGATAGCGGAACTTGCCGTCGAAATGCCTGCCTATCACGGCTCCGAGCGCCACTCCGTCTATTCCGCCGAGGGGATGGTTGCTCACGAGCGTGTAGAGCCTTCCGTCGTTCTTGTCGGGCAGGTTCTCCATCCCTTCGATCTTCAGGGTCATATCGAGATACTTCACGCAGTCTTCCAGCCATTCCACGCCAACGTGGCGGCGGCTGTCCCAGAGGAAGGCGTTCACCTCATTCTGGTGGATGATATGCTTCAGCCAGCGTGTGAGCAGCGACGGCACATAGCGTGCCTTGCGGCCCATTTTGTCTTTAAGTATTTTGTCGATATCTATCGTCTTCTCGGTAACTTCCATTTCCTTCTGATTCCTGTTTCTCTAAATTAATGCAAAAATAGTCTATCTTTTTCATATACGTTACATTTTTCGAGGAAAAAGTTGTTCTTTGCAAACATTTTAACCATTTATTCATATATAAGCGTGGTCAGTCTGTCTTCTGCGAATATTTCCTGTGCCACTTGCTGTATTTCTTCAGCCGTGATGCGGTCGATGTCTTCCATCAGGCTTTCCACGTTTTTCTTCCACCCATAATGCAGGAAAGTCTTGCCGAAATCGAGGGCAAAGCTCTCCCTGTTGTCGCATGCCACTCCTATCTGTCCCTTTATCTGGTGCTTCGCCATGCGCAGCTGGTTTGCCGAGAGGGGGCGCTGCATCACTTTGTCGAGCTCCTTTCTGACGAAGCGCAGGCATTTGTCCACATCCTTGGGGTCGCAACCGAAGTATGTGGTCCACAGTCCCGTGTCGGAATAGCACACCATGGAACTTTCTACGGTGTAGACAAGGGCGTTGCGCTCCCGTAGCGAGATATTGAGGCGTGCGTTCATGCCGGGACCGCCCAGGATATTGTTGAGCAGATACAGGGGCATACGGCGCTTGTCGTGTACGCTGTAGGCACGGTTTCCCACCATCACATGTGCCTGATGCGTGCCACGGTCGTGGCGTATCGTCTGTGGCTCGTAGTCGGGCAGGACGGCTGTGGGCGTGACGTCAATGAGCGGCTGCGCTTCGGGGAACGAAGCCGTTGCCTTCTTCACCAATGCCACCACACGCTTGAAGTTTACGTCTCCGCTCACGAAGAACACCGTGTTCTCAGGTCTGTAATAGCGCCGTGTGAACCGGAGTGCGTCCTCCGTGGTGTATCCCTTCAGCATATCTTCGCTGCCGAGGATATTGTGGCCGAGGGGATGTCCGGCAAAGACGGCACTCTCGAAATCGTCGTAGATGAGTTCGGCGGGCGAGTCGTTGTAGCTTTCAATCTCATCGCATATCACCTCCACCTCCTTGTTTATCTCGTGCTGGGGATATGTGCTGAAGAAGACGATGTCCGTCAGGAGGTCCACGGCGCGCGGGAAATGCTCCTTCAGTATGGCGGAGTAATACACGGTGTCCTCCTTGTTTGTAAAGGCGTTGAGCTCTCCGCCCACGCTTTCGAGGCGGTTGAGAACCTGCATTGCCGTACGGTGCTCGGTTCCCTTGAACGTCACGTGCTCGCAGAAATGGGCGATGCCCTCTTCCCCATTCCTCTCGTCGCGCGTGCCGGCACATACCTCATATCCGCAATACACCACGGGGGATTGTGAATGGAGGTGTATCACGCGCAGTCCGTTCGGAAGGGTTATCGTATTGTATTCCATAAATTCATTCTATAAGAAAACCCTGCAAAGGTAAGAATAAAACGGGAAACGACAAAACGAAACAAGACCGCCATGACTGTTTCAAGTCACTGGCGGTCTTTACGTTAGTATGTTATGAAAAATTTGAGAGAATGAAGCTTCACAGCTTCTGAGTTGTTTTACTAAAAATGATTATTATGAGAAAGCATAGAAAATTGTCTTATTTGATTACGATCGGCATGGCGGCGGCCTTTTTCATCGTGTCCACCTTCACCGTATCGCCTCCCATCGCCACGCTTGGCCCGTTCTGCACATTCGGTGCGAGGGCAGAGGCATCGGCCCCTACATTCCTGTCGTCGTGGAAAGCCATCTGCGAAGCGTTGCCGAGGGTAAGGATTATAGCTACGACCGCGGCAGCCTTGAAGAGCGGCATGAGCCTCTGGCGGAACGGCACTACCTTTGCCTTCACCACCACGGGGTCGTCTATCATAGCCATCATGCGGTCATCGAAGTCGTCGCCCAGAACATCCGTCTTCTGTCCTTCAGCAACATAGGCAAAGAGACTTCTGTATCTCTCAAGCCCTGCCGGAATGTCCTTCTGACTGAAGAAAGCCCTCAGGATTGCCTCCTCTTCAAGGGTTGTCTGGCAATTCCAGTAGCGTTCCAGTAGTTGTTCGATGTATTTATAATCCATATTCTGCATTTTCGTTGAACTTTTGTTTTACGGCTTGTCTCGCCCTGTATATGTTCACCTTCACCTGCTCCTCCGATATGGAGAGCACCGTGGCGATGTCCTTATACGATTTCCCTTCAAAATCGCGGAGCTGCATACATGTGCGCTGTTTCTCCGGCAGGCTGTCCACTATGCGCCTCACCATGTCCACCATGTCTTTCTGCTCTGCCCTTTCGTCGGGGTTCGTCATGCTTGAAGCCTGAGGCTCATAGGTCTGCACGTCGAGCGATTCGTCCTTTCGCGCCGAGCGCCTCGTCATATCGAGGGCCACGTTGCGGCAGATTGTCAGGCTGAATGCTTCTATCGAATCCAATTCCTGCCATGAGTCGCGCTTGTCCCAGACCTTTATCATCGTTTCCTGAACGGCATCCTCGGCTTCCTCTCTGTTCATTGTGATACGGAGGGCAAGTCGATACAGCACGTTTTTCAACGGCAATACATCGTTTCGGAAACTGACTTTTTTCATTTGCCTCTATATGTTAGACGATTCATGTTTGGAGAAGTTACAGAAAAATGGAAAATCCCTGTGGATTTAACATTTGTTTTAATTAATAGGTAGGGAAATATGCAGAGCGGAAGGACTCCGACCACATGACTGGCAGAACCGGCGGGAGGGCAGGAAGAAACCATGATTCCCTCTGCCCTCCCGTTTTTCTGCAATATCATTCAAGATAAGTATATCCGTAGAGTCCCGAGCGGTAGTTGGAGAGGAATTCCTTTCCTTCTTCGAGGGAAAGCTTGCCCTGCTTCACGCTCTTTGTCACCCATATCTCGAGCTGGCGCACGAGTTTCTTGGGATTGTACTGCACGTAGCTCAGTACCTCTTCCACCGTCTCGCCGTCGAATATCTGGTCGATGCTGTATTTGCCGTCTTTCACGGAGATGTGTACGGCATTGGTGTCGCCGAAGAGATTGTGCATATCGCCCAGTATCTCCTGGTATGCGCCCACGAGGAACACTCCCAGATAATACGGTTCGTTCTTCCTCACCGTATGCACCGGCAGGATATGCGAGATGTGGCGGTTGGTTACGAAGTTGGCTATCTTGCCGTCGCTGTCGCACGTGATGTCCTGTATCGTGGCACTGCGCGTGGGTCTCTCGTTGAGTCTCTGTATAGGGGTTATAGGGAAGAGCTGGTCGATAGCCCAGCTGTCCGGCAATGACTGGAAGAGCGAGAAGTTGCAGAAGTATTTGTCGGCAAGCAGTTTGTCGAGTCCCTTGAGTTCCTCGGGCAGATGCTTCATCGTCTTTGCCATACTGTTCACTTCGCGGCAGACGCTCCAGTACATCCTTTCTATCTCGGCCCTTGTCTGCAGGTCCACCATTCCGTGGGAGAACAGGTCGAGCGCCTCCTCGCGTATCTGCTCGGCGTCATGCCAGTCTTCCATCATGGTGCGCGGATTCAGGTTGTCCCATATTTCATAAAGGTCCTTCACCAGCTTGTGTGACCCCGGCTCCGGCTCGTATTCCTCGTTCATCTCGGGCAGCGACGCTGTCTCGAGCACGTCTATCACAAGCACCGAGTGGTGTGCCGACAGGGAGCGTCCGCCCTCGGTGATAAGGTTCGGATGCTTTATGCCGTTGGCGTTGGCAGCCTCAACGAAGGTATACAGACAGTCGTTGACATACTCCTGGATGGAATAGTTCACACTGCTCTCACTGTTCGACGAGCGTGTTCCGTCGTAGTCCACTCCGAGTCCGCCGCCACAGTCCACGAAGTCCACGTCATACCCCATCTTGTGGAGCTGGATATAGAACTGGGACGCTTCTCTCAGTGCGGTCTGTATCCTGCGTATCTTCGTTATCTGGCTTCCGATATGGAAATGTATCAGGCGGAGGCAGTCTTTCATTCCTTTCTTTTCGAGAATCTCGAGTGCCGTGAGCAGTTCCGAGCTGGTCAGTCCGAACTTGCTGGCGTCGCCGCCGCTCTCCTCCCATTTTCCGCTTCCAGACGAGGCAAGCTTGATGCGCACGCCGAGGTTCGGCTTCACGCCGAGCTTCTTTGCCGCCTTGGCTATGATTTCAAGCTCGTTGAGCTTCTCCACCACGATGAAGATTCTCTTGCCCATCTTCTGTGCCAGGAGTGCGAGCTCTATATAGTTCTGGTCTTTGTATCCGTTGCATACGATGAGCGCATCGCTCTGACACTGCACTGCGATGACGGCATGCAGCTCCGGCTTTGAACCACATTCCAGTCCGAGGTTGAACTTCCTGCCGTGGCTGATGATTTCCTCCACCACAGGCTGCATCTGGTTCACCTTGATGGGATAGATGATGAAGCTCTCGCCGTTGTAGTCGTATTCCTTTGCGGCTTTCTCAAAGCAGCTTGTCGTCTTCTCGATACGGTTGTCGAGGATGTCGGGGAAGCGCAGCAATACGGGCGGCGTTATGTCGCGCAGGGCGAGTTCGTCCATGATGTCGCGCAGGTCTATCTGCGTATTGTCCTTGCATGGTGTGACGTATACGTCGCCCTTGTCGTTGATTCCAAAATAGGATGTTCCCCACCCTCCCATGTTATACAACTCTTTCGAGTCTTCGATGGTCCATTTCTTCATTATAGCATCTTTATTATTTTCTCTACGGATATTTTTATCTTGTCGTATGTGTCGAGCACGTTCACGTCGAGCGTGTGCTTCGCCTTCGAATAGTACGGTTCGCGCAGCGCGAGCTGTTCCTTAACGAATGCCTCCACCTCCCCGGGTGTCTTGCCGAGCAGCAGCGGGCGCACGCTCTTTCCCATCTTCAGGTGGGCGTAGAGCACTTCGGGTGATGCCTTCAGATACACCGTCTCGCCCATCCGGTTCAGATAGTCCATGTTGTCGAAGAAGCATGGCGTACCGCCTCCGCAGCTCAACACCACATCTTCAAACTCCGCCACTTCGTGGAGCATGGCGTGCTCTATCTTGCGGAAGCCTTCCTCGCCCGATTCCTCGAATATCTGCGGCACGGTGCGCCGCATGCGGTTCATGATATACCAGTCGAGGTCGTAGAACATCAGTCCGAGCCGCTTGGCGAGCTGACGCCCCACCGTGGTCTTTCCGGCTCCCATATAGCCGATAAGGATAATTCTCCGCATTGGCGTGTGTCCTTATTTCTTCACTGTGCTGTTTATCACTTCCATACACTCCTCGTGGGTAAGCTCTGCCGCACGGTCGTGCATTGCCTTGGGCAGACGGTAGTTCTTTCCGTCGTAGACGAGGTATGGGCCGTACTTGCCCTTCATCACCTCGAGCTTGGGGTCTTCGTCGAACTTCTTCAGATGGCGCATGTTGTCTTCTATGCGCCGGCGCTCTATCAGCGCCACTGCCGTGGAGAGCTTTATCGTCATCGGGTCTTCACTTGCCGGAAGTGAGACATACTTCTTGTTGTGCAGGATGTATGGTCCGAAGCGGCCTGCTCCGATCACCACCGGTGTGCCCTCGAACTCGCCCACGGTGCGCGGGAGCTTGAACAGCTCGAGTGCCTCTTCCAGCGTTATCGTCTCCATGCCCTTGTCTTTCGGGAGCTGGGCGAAGCGCGGCTTCTCCTTGTCTTCCGCCGAACCAATCTGTATCACTGGTCCGAAGCGGCCTATCTTGACGTATACCGGCTTGCCCGTAACGGGTTCCACGCCGAGCTGTCTCTCGCCGGCCTTGTGCTCCTGACGGCTGTTCATCGTCTTCTCCACTGCCGGCTCGAACTTCTTGTAGAAATCGAAGAGCATGTCTTTCCACTGCTCCTTGCCCTCGGCGATGGCATCGAACTGATGCTCCACGTTTGCCGTGAAGTTATAGTCGAGCTCCATCGGGAAATGCTCCAGCAGGAAGTCGTTCACCACCAGTCCGATATCGGTGGGCAAGAGTTTTCCCTTGTCTCCTCCCACGGTCTCAGTCCTTTCCTGGCTCTTTATCGTATTGCCCTTCAGCATGTCGATGGTGTAAGTGCGGTCTTCGCCCTTCTTGTCGCCCTTCTGCACGTATCCGCGCTGCTGTATGGTGCTGATTGTCGGGGCGTATGTTGACGGACGGCCGATGCCGAGCTCTTCCATCTTGTGTACGAGACTGGCTTCGGTGTATCTCACCGGTCCCTGGCTGAAACGCTCCGTTGCCATTGCCTCGCCGCGCTGCAGCATGTCGCCCACTGCCAATGGCGGGAGCTGGTTTGAGGTTTCATCGCGGTTTGCGTCCTCGTCGTCGTATGACTCGCGGTATACCTTGAGGAATCCGTCGAACTTCACCACTTCTCCGCTTACGATGAACTTCTCTGCGGCCACATTGCCGTCTTCCTGCTCCATCTTTATCGCCACGGTGGTCTTCTCTATCTGTGCGTCGGCCATCTGGCAGGCTGCCGTGCGCTTCCATATCAGTTCGTAGAGGCGGCGCTCCTGTGCGGTGCCCTCAATAGTCTTGTTCTCCATGTATGTCGGGCGGATGGCCTCGTGTGCCTCCTGCGCTCCCTTCGAGCTGGTGTGGTATTGTCTGAACTTATGGTATTCCTCGCCCCATGTCTTTATGATTTCTTCCTTTGAAGCATTGAGGCAGAGCGACGAGAGGTTCACGGAGTCGGTACGCATGTAGGTTATCTTTCCGTTCTCATAGAGGTGCTGCGCCAGCATCATGGTCTGCGACACGGTGAATCCGAGCTTCCTTGCGGCTTCCTGCTGCAGTGTAGATGTGGTGAATGGCGGTGCCGGCGTGCGGCGCAACGGTTTCTTCTGCACGTCGTCCACGCTGAAGCTTGCCGTCTTGCATTTCTCCAGGAAGGCGAGAGCTGCCTCGTGTGTGGGGAACCGTGTGTCGAGCTCTGCCCTGAGTTCGGATTTCTTGCCGTCGGCTCCGGTAATGTAGAACACAGCGTTCACCCTGTAGTACGGCTCCGACTTGAATGCCTGTATCTCGCGCTCGCGCTCCACAATAAGTCTTACGGCAACGCTCTGCACGCGTCCTGCCGAGAGTGCCGGCTTCACCTTGCGCCAGAGTATCGGTGAGAGCTTGAATCCCACCAAGCGGTCGAGCACGCGGCGTGCCTGCTGCGCATTCACAAGGTCCATGTTCAGGTACCTCGGGTTCTCTATGGCTTCAAGGATTGCTGGCTTCGTGATTTCGTGGAACACGATTCTGTTAGTGTTCTTCTCGTCCAGTCCGAGCACCTCACAGAGGTGCCATGATATAGCCTCTCCCTCGCGGTCCTCATCGGATGCGAGCCATACCTTCTTGGCTTTCTTTGCGTTTGACTTGAGTTCGCTTACGAGCTTCTTCTTCTCGTCGGGTATTTCGTAATCGGGGTCAAGGGTCTTCAGGTCGATGCTGATTTCCTTCTTCTTCAAGTCGCGGATGTGTCCGTAGCTCGACATCACCTTATAGTCCTTGCCCAGGAATTTTTCAATTGTCTTAGCCTTTGCAGGGCTCTCTACGATTACCAGATTTTCTTGCATATCTTGTGTCTATTTACATTGTGAGGCAGCGGCCGGCTGCCTGGAATTTTTTATTTTGGCGGCAAAAGTAAGAAAAACTTTCACATTTTATATTATATAAGGTGAGAAATTTCGCTTTTTTAATGTTTTTGCAATGTTCAGAACTCGACATAGGGCTTCAGCCGCTCCATGTCGGCAGGCGTGAACGACTTGAGCAGGCGCAGGTCGGCAAGCGATTTCAACGGTCCGCGCAGCCGGCGGTAGTCCACGATATCGCGTGCCTGATAATAATTGAGATACGGGTGCTGGCGCAGTTGGGCATATGTCAGCCTGTTGAGGTTGAGCTTCCTCACCTTCCCCGCACTTACCTTCACATAGGGCATCGCCTCCTGGGGAAAGCCGTCGATTTCGGCGAGCTGGTCTTTGGAATAGAATCCGCCTATCTTCTCGCGCCGTCTCACCACGGCACGTGCGTATGCGCTGCCGATGCCCGGTATCTTCTTCAGCTGCGTGGTGTCGGCGGTATTTATGTCGATATGTTCGCCCGGACGGAGCTTTATGGGATAGAGCATCGTGTCGCGGGCCGTATAGGCTTTTCCTTCCGCGCCCCCGGTTCTATGGCTGGCGGCGGACGATGGGGACGGGGCGTAGAAATCTGACGCCGGCCTGTAGTCGTCGCTGATGCGGATATACGGGGCGAGGGTTTCGTATTGTTTCTTGGTCAGTCCGTACACTCGGGCGAAGTCTTCCCGCTGGCGGAACACGCCTCCCGCCTCGCGGTATCTGAAGATATTCCTCACCATCCATGCCGGCAGACCGAGCCGCTGCAGCGTGGCCACATCGGCGGTATTGGGGTCGAAGGGGAAGGGTTCTGCCTTGTTTCCTCCGCTGCCGAAGGTGCCGTCCTCTCGTCTGGCGGAAGAATAAATGCCGTTTCCTCCGCCTTTTTCTGCGGTGGAAGCGGCATTCATGTCTTTGGTGCAGATGCTGCTCTTGTCGTCAATCAGGTATATAACACCGATGATGACGGCTGCCACGGCCACAAGGAAGCATACTACCATGCGGTCGTTCTTGTGGAAATAGAACATTCCGTTTGTCTTCATACTGTCTGCTTTCTATCGGAATTCTTCGGGCAACTGGTTCTTCCATACCACGAAGGGCAGCTGGCGCAGACTGGAGTTGTAGAAGCGGCGGTCGCCCGTCACTTCCTGTGCGATGAACGACGGTTTCTCGTATGGCTCATCTTCGCCCGAGAGCTCCACTTCGGCCATCACGAGCCCTGCGTTGTCTCCATAGAACTCGTCCACCTCAAAGGTGTGGCTGCCGCTCTTCACGAGATAGCGGGTCTTGTCGATGATGCCCGGTTCGCAGATTGCCATCAGATGCTCGGCCTCATCGAGGGTTATCTCCTTCTCGAATTCGTAACGCGTCATGCCGCCATGGGCCGAGGGACCCTTTATCGTGAGGTATCCTTTATTGTCGCGTATGCGCACACGCACGGTCTTGCCGCGCGTGCTGCAGATGTATCCCTGTTTAATGCGCGACGACGAATACGCTTCACGCTTGTATTCGTCGTCACGTTTATGTACGAGGAACTTTCTTTCTATTTCCAGTCCGCTCATTTCCTGTATTTCCTTTTCTTAGTGTTAACCCTGTAATGCTGAAACAGCAATGAATATTATGGCTCCCACCACCAACAGGGCGAGAATCCAGTTGAACACTTTTGCTCCTTTTTTCGCCTGCTGCTCCTGATAGCGCTCGCGGCGTGCCTTTCCTTTTTGACTCATAGTATTAATGTTTTTAATTGTTATGTTATTTGAGTTGACGAGTTGACAAGTTGACGAGGGGATTGGCCTTGTCTGCTTGCGAACCTACTCCTCATCGCTCACGGGGAACTCCATGAGATATGCCTTGATGAAACCATCAATCTTTCCGTCCATCACTCCGTCCACATCAGAGGTCTGATAGTTGGTGCGGTGGTCTTTCACACGGCGGTCGTCGAAGACGTAGCTCCTTATCTGGCTGCCCCACTCTATCTTCTTCTTGCCGGCCTCAATCTTTGCCTGTGCTTCGAGGCGCTTCTTCATGGCGCGGTCGTAGAGCTGCGACTTGAGGAGTCGCATGGCATTGTTGCGGTTCTCGAGCTGCTTGCGGCTCTCGGTGTTCTCGATGAGGATTTCTTCCTCTTCGCCCGTGTCGGGGTCGGTATACTGGTAGCGCAGTCGCACTCCGGTCTCCACCTTATTCACGTTCTGTCCGCCGGCGCCTCCGCTTCGGAAGAGGTCCCAGCTCACTTTCGACGGGTCTACGTATACCTCGATGGTGTCATCCACGAGGGGCGAGACGAAGACGCTGGCGAAGCTTGTCATACGCTTGCCCTGGGCGTTGAAGGGCGACACCCTGACGAGGCGGTGCACTCCGTTCTCGCTCTTCAGGTATCCGTAGGCGTATTCGCCGCCTTCTATCTCCATCGTCACGCTCTTTATTCCGGCCTCGTCGCCTTCCTGCAGGTCGCTTATGGTCACCTTGTGGCCGTGGGACTCCGCCCAGCGCATATACATTCGCATGAGCATCGACGCCCAGTCCTGGCTCTCGGTGCCGCCGGCTCCGGAGTTTATCTTCAGCACGCAGTCCATCGGGTCTTCCTTCTGGCGCAGCATGTTCTTCAGCTCCAGGTCTTCTATGGCGGTGATGGCCTTGGCGTAGTCTTCGTCCACTTCTTCTTCGGTCACCATGTCATCATGGTAGAAGTCGAAGGCGAGCTGCAGCTCGTCGGCATACGTGCGGACTTCCTTGTATCCGGTAATCCATTTCTCGATGCCTTTCACCTTCTTCATCTGTTCCTGTGCCCTCTTGGGGTCGTCCCAGAAGTCGGGTGCCTGTGTGCGGAGCTGTTCTTCTTCGAACTCTACTTTCTTCTTGTCTATATCCAGGTATCTGTGCAGGGCGTCGGCGCGCTCGAGCACGTCTTTCAGTTGATCTTGAGTAATCATTTTATTGAGTGTGTAGTGTGGAGTGAGGAGTGTGGAAACGTCATTCCGCATACATTGCCTCAATCTCTTTTTTATAGTGTTCGTTTATTACTTTTCTTCTCATCTTGAGCGTGTTTGTCAGCTCGCCGCTTTCCATCGTGAACGGATTGGGCAGCAGCGTGAAGCGCTTGATCTGCTCATAATGGGCGAGCTGCTGCTGCAGTGTTTCGATGCGCTCCATTATCATCTTGTGGATGAGGGCGTTGCCACAGAGGTCTTCGCGGCCGGCAAACTGTATGCCGTGCTCACGGGCGTATTCCTCGAGCAACTTGTATTCGGGGATGATGAGGGCGGAGACGAACTTGCGCTGGTCGGCGATGATGACAATCTGGTCGATGAACTTGTCCACGAGGAGCTTTGCCTCTATCATCTGCGGGGCGATGTATTTGCCGTTGGAGGTCTTGAAGAGATCCTTGATACGGTCTTTCAGGAAGAGCTCGCCGTCCTTGATGTATCCGCTGTCGCCGGTCTTGAAGAATCCTTCTTCGTCGAAGCTCTCCGCGGTGATGTCGGGACGGTTGTAGTAGCCCTTGGTTATGGTGTCGCCCTTGAGGCATACCTCGCCTTCGTCGCTTATCTTTATCTCGATGTTGTGTATCGGACGGCCCACGGAGCCGATGGTGTACGGCTGTTCGCCTACGCGGTCGCAGCTGACCGTGGCGAGGCTCTCGGTAAGTCCGTAGCCCACCACCATTTTGAGGCCGATGGAGTGTACGAATTCCTCCACGTGAGCGGATACCGTGGCACCTGCCGTCGGGAAGATGTTGGTCTTCTCCAGTCCGAGCTGCTTGCGCACGAGGCAGAACAGGGTCTTGTCGTACATCTCATATTCCAGATGCAGGGCGAGCGGCGGGCGCTTGCCCCGGCTCAGGTATTCTATGTTATGCTTCCTGCCCACGGCGAGCGCATGGCGGAAGAGCTTGCGCTGCACGGTGCTGGCATTGTCTATCTTCTCCTGCACTCCGGTGTATACCTTCTCCCAGAAGCGCGGCACGGCGCACATGCTTGTGGGATGGGTCTCACGCATGGACTTCTGCACTTCCCTCGGGTCGGTGTTCACAATCAGCGTGGCGCCCTCGGAGAGGCAGAGCAGGGTCCATCCCTTCTCGAAGATATGGGCGTAGGGCAGGAAATTCATGACGCGGTCTTTTTCCGTCACGTGTACTGCCCTGTGGTTTGCCTCCAGCGCTGCCTTATACTGCAGATGTGAGAGCATCACTCCCTTGCTGTCGCCCGTGGTTCCGCTGGTATAGAGGATATTGGCGAGGTCATCGAGGTTTGCCTGCTTGTAGAGTGATTCCACTTCGGTCTGGCGCGGCAGGTTCTCGCCGAGCTTCATGAATTCATCGAAGTATATGGCGTTGGGGTCGTTGGGGTCTATCTTCACGCTGTTGTCAAACACGATGATGCGCTCCAGCGTGGGGCAATGGGCGAGTGTGCGGTGTGCCTTGTCATACTGCTCCTGCTCGCCTACGAAGAGGAACCTCACCTTGGCGTCGTTTATCATGAACTGTATCTGCTGCTCACTGCTCGTGGCGTAGAACGGAATGGTAACGGCGCACACGCCCCATGCTCCGAAGTCGCTGAATATGTATTGCACCGAGTTCTGCGAGAAGACTCCGATGTTCTCCTGTGGTTTCACGCCGAGGTTGAGCAATGCGTTCGACACCGTCTTGACCTTCTGCGAGAACTGGTTCCATGAATATGATTTCCATGTCTTGCCGCCGAAGTCCTTGTAGATTAGGGCTTCGCGGTCGCCGTATTTCTTTGCCTGGTTGTGTACCAGAACCGACAAATGGTTTTTTGTCTGCATAATGTTCTTGTTTTTATGGCAGTGGCGCCACTCTCATGCGGAGCGTCTGCTGCCGGCGTCTGTTTTTGCAAAGATAATAAAGATTTTAAAACGTGGCAATTATTTGTCTGTTTTTATTTGTCTGCGGACAACACATCTGCCATTGCAGCAAACTCTGTCAACACATCATTCAGCTTTGGATTTCGTCTATCCACTATTATTGCTGCATATATTTCCTCATTCTCAACTTTGGCATTTGCTGTTCTAATGACAAACGCACCGGGTTCTGCATTTCTGTCAAACCAATTCAAGAACAATCTATTACGCACACCTTCTCTATGATCACTTGTATCACAAATATATAACAGGACATGAAGATTAGACCTGAAAAACTCATTGACGATGGACAATATTGTTTTTTCAACTTTACTGTCATACCCGTTATAATCCTTGTCAATTCTTCTGATTATAAGTTGATAAGTATCACAATTTCCCAATGAACTCTCTTCGGAAAAGCTCACGCTATAATGCAAACCATTATCTATAACGAAAGAGAAATCCCCATCTGAATAAAAGAGTTCATACGGAGAATTCTGCTGCAGCTTGGCTAACGAAAATTTTATCATACAAAAACGACTTTTCCTTCAATACCTTCTTTCTTCCACTGCTCCTCCGTACGCTTCAAGGCTTCTTTTTTATGTTGCAAAGCTTTTTTGATATTGTCAATTGCTTTTTCTTTTGTAATTTCCATAATCCTTCATTTTTAAGTTCATATTATCTCTACTTCTGCGGTGCCAGCAATTTTCGGTATTCCTGCAAATCGTTGAGCAACCGGCAAGCCTCGCGCATCTGGTTGTCTGTGTTGAGGTTGTTTTCTATCGCCCCTGCCTGATAGTAGTATGCCGCCACGATGTCGGCCTGGAGTATCTGTTTGATGAGCTGCTTGTTGCGGTCCAGGTCCTTGGCCAGGTTGTGCTTCAGGCGCTTCTCCAGAGCATCGAACTCGGGTTTGGCATCGTCGTAATAGCCCTCGAACTGGGCTATCTTCTTCAGACGGTCGAGCTCCTTGCCGCTCTCGGCGTCGTATTTGAAGCCGCTGTCGATGACGCGCTGCTTGAATTCGGCGTATTCCTCATCAGTGATGCGGAACTCGCCGGCCGGAGCTATCGTGGGATGCTTGGCTATGTAGTCTATCTCATAGTCGAGCATCACCTCTGTGGAGTCGAGTCCGCTCACGCTCAGATAGTAGGCGATGTTGGGCAGCGAGTCGGGCTTCACCTCGATGTCGGGCTTGATGCCGCCGCCGTCGCGCACGATACGGCCGTTGCGCGTGCGGAACTCCTTGGTCAGGCTGTCTGGTATATGCTCTGTGTATCCGCCGCGGGCGTGCCTGTAGTTTATTGCCTGGATGCAACGGTTGCTGGGGATATAATACTTTCCGGTGGTTAGCTTCAGCTGCCCGTTGTAGGGCAGGTCCACGGGAACCTGTACGAGACCCTTGCCGTAGGTTCTGGTGCCGAGCACCACGGCACGGTCGAGGTCCTGCATTCCGCCCGACGTTATCTCGCTGGCGGATGCCGTCTCCCCGTTCACCATCACCACGATGGGCATCACCGTGTCTATAGGCTCCACGGTGGTCTTGTAGTCGCTGTTCATGCGCTTCATCTTGCCGCGGGTCCTTACCAGCGTGATGTCCTTCGGCACGAACATGTTGACTATCTTCACGGCCTCGCTCACCGAACCGCCGCCATTGCCGCGCAAGTCGAACACGAGGCCCTTCATCCCCCTGTGCTTCAGGTCGATGAACGCGCGGCGCACATCCTTGGAGCATCCGTCCGTGAAACTGTTCAGGTTGATATACCCGATGCTGTCGGGGCGCAGCCCGTAATACGGCAGATAGGGCAGCGTGATGGCGCGGCGCGTGATGCGCATCTGCATCGTCTTGCCCGTGGAGGGGCGCTTTATCTTCAGGAGGAACGTGGTGCCCGGGTCGCCGCGCAGATGGGAACTGACGAACGCCGTGTTCTTGTCCGTCATCACCGTGTCGTTGATGCTCAGGATGATGTCGCCCTTCTTCAGCCCGGCTTCCGCCGCCGGACTGCCCTCATACGGTTCGTCGATCACCACCCTGCCCAATTTCATATTCTGGCGTATCACGGCACCGATGCCCACATACTTGCCCGTGAGCATGTTCTTCAGGCGTTTCACCTCCTTCTCGGGATAATACTCCGTATACGGGTCGAGCGAGCGGAGCATTCCCTTGATGCCGCTGCCTATCACCTCGTCGGCATCCAGCGTATCCACGTAAATCATGTCGAGATAGCGGTAGATGTTGTTGAACACCTCGATGTTCTTCGATACCTTGAAATTATGGTCCTTGTCCTCCTGAGCGTTCACGATGCCCGCCGCAAGGGCAAGCACAAGGAGCATTGCTGATAATATTCTCTTCATCTTGTTTCTGTTTTTTTCGATTGCCATGAGGCAGTTTTTCTCTTGTCATTGCTGAATATAGATGCAAATCTACAAAAAATATCCGAGCCAGAGCAACTATGTGGCGGTTTTTTAGCCTGCGGCATAGGCAGATGCGGAAATTATTCGTACCTTTGTCGTATATAATCCTACGAATCAAAGAAAACAGACCCACTATGGACGTAAAGATTGAATCCTCATGGAAACAGCACATCGGTGGGGAATTCCAGAAGCAATACTTCGTCGACCTGACAAATTTCGTCAGGGAGGAATACCTCCACCACACCTGTTTCCCGCCAGGCAGCCAGATATTCAACGCTTTCAACCTCTGTCCGTTCGACGACGTGAAGGTGGTAATCATCGGCCAGGACCCGTACCACGAGCCGGGCCAGGCCCACGGGCTCAGCTTCTCCGTATGCGACGGAGTGCCGTTCCCGCCCTCCCTGCAGAACATTTTCAAGGAGATACAGCTCGACCTGGGCACACCAATCCCCACGACAGGCAATCTGACGCGCTGGGCCGAGCAGGGAGTGCTGCTGCTCAACGCCACGCTCACCGTGAGGGCACACCAGGCTGCCAGCCACCAGCGCAAAGGATGGGAGCAGTTCACCGACGCCGCGATAAAGGCCCTCAGCGCCGACCGCCAGAACCTCGTATTCATCCTCTGGGGCGGCTACGCCAGAAGCAAGGCACCGCTCATAGACCAGAAGAAGCACCTCGTGCTCCAGTCCGTACACCCATCGCCCCTCTCTGCCAACCGCGGCGGATGGTTCGGCAACCACCACTTCTCCCGCTGCAACGAATACCTGAAGCAGCACAACATCACCCCGATAAACTGGTAAAGGGCAATACGTCACATTTTTTAAATTAAAGGAACTTATCATGCCAACCCCCTACCTCCCCATACTCCAAGTCGGCGACGTACTCCTCTCGCCCGACATCATAACCGAGCGCTTCTGCTGCGACCTCGACGCCTGCCACGGCATCTGCTGCGTGGAAGGCGACGCCGGAGCACCCGTCACGCTCGACGAGACTGCACAGATAGAAAACGCCGTGGACACCGTGTGGAACGACCTCTCCGCCCAGGCACAAGCCGTAATAGACAAGCAAGGAGTGGCCTACGCCGACCGCGACGGAGACCTCGTGACAAGCATCGTAGGCGGAAAAGACTGTGTCTTCACCTGCTACGATAACGGATGCTGCCTATGCGCCCTCGAGAAAGCATGGCGCGCCCACAGGCTCACCGACTTCTGCAAACCCATCAGCTGCGCACTATACCCCATACGCGAAAAACAGCTCGGCAACGGACTTACCGGACTGAACTACCACCGCTGGGACGTATGCCGCGACGCCGTGAAGAAAGGCCGCGAGCTCGACCTCCCCATATACAAATTCCTGAAAGGTCCGCTCACGAGGCGCTTCGGCGAAGAATGGTACAAAGAACTCGAAGCCGTGGCAGAAGAATTCCTGAAGCAGGAGCTGTAAGAGAAAAACCATACAAAGCAACAATCCGTGACAGAATGAGAGAAACACACCGTTTCACAATCATTCTGCCACGGATTTTTTTCCGGCAAGCAAGTCTCACCATCTACAAGTCTACCTGCCTGCGAACCCTCAATCCTTCCTGTATCTCGAAGGCGAGATACCCACATGCTCCTTGAAATACTTGCCAAGGAACGACTGGTTGGGGAAATTAAGCTCCTTGGCAATCTCCTTGATACTCTTCGACGTATTCTGGAGCAACACGCGGAGCTCAAGCGTAACATACTTGTCAATCCACTCGTTGGGCGAACGGTGGCTCACCGACTTCACCGTCTCCGAGAGATACTTCGACGTGATGCACATCTGCTCGCCATACCAACCCACACGGCGCTCCGAACGGAAATTCTGTTCCACAAGGCGGATGAACTCCGTGAAGATAGCCTCCGCACGCGTCTGCTTCTTCGTGGAACTCTGCTGCACGCCATACATCACATGGCTGATGTCGTAAATCATGGCAGCCATCAGCGAGCGCGCCACATCACTGCGGAAATTATGGTCAGTCATCTCCACCTTCTGCTGAATCATGTCATAATAAGTAAGAATATTGTCTGCCTCGTCAGCCTTCAGCCCGAACACAGGATGACTGCGCGAGAAAAGGAAAAGCGACGAGAGGTCATGCACGCCCTGCATCACGCCATTGAAGAAATTCTCCGACATCATGATGGCAACGCCGCTCAAGTCATCACTCAGCCAGCTATGGTTTACCACCTGACCCTCGCTGATGATAATCACATCATTGGGTTTCACCACACGCTCCTCCGTATCTACCGTATAGCGAGCCTCGCCCCGCAGGCACAAGCCCACAAGGATACAGCCCATACGGCGCGCCACATCATACTCCATAGGCAAATCGCCGAACTCCGGGAACAGCAGCAGGTCGTCGCCGATTGACGGTCCCTGATATTTCTGCTTGGTGGAAGCCACCGTAATCACTTCAATATTATCATACATATCAAATGTCCTCTTTTCCGTTTACCTCACAAAATTAATACATTTCCCCGATTGGGCAAGCGCAAAACACGAATATCTGCCACAATCAACCAAAAAACCGACACATTGCCCAATTTCCGTCGTCACTCCCCTTGATACTGCCCACTATCCCAGTCTTATTTGTTTCTACTCTCATTTCCTCACCTTCCCGTCTGGACGCCCCCCGCTTATCGCCGGAGATTCAACGGGCAGGGCGCGAGCTAAGCTATGGTTTACCGGGAGTATAGCTATGATATACTGTCGGTATACCTATGCTGAACTATCGGTACCAGATAGCTGGACTCTTGGTACCAGACAGCTGGACTTTTCTGGTACTATTATTCTAAAGTCTTTACAGTGACGTCTACAATCAATATTTAACCCGCAAAAAACAGCTTTACTCACTACCTATAAGCCAGATTCTTATTCCCTGTCTATGCCTTTACCCCCAACCAGACATTATAAACGCCCTGATGACCTGTTTGGGGGTTGACGAAAAAACGCGGCCCTTCACAGAGCCGCGTCAAATCTTAAATCAAATAAATATGAGAAGCGTATTACTTCCTCACAATCTTCTTTCCATTTACAATCACGATTCCCTTATAGTCATCGCCCACCTGCTGTCCGGCCAGATTGAACACTCTGCCGTCCTTCTTCACGCCTGTGGTCGTAACGCCATTGATGCCCAGCTCGCCCGACTTGCGGTAAATCTGAATCTGGTCTTTCGCGTCTGCAAAGCTTGAGAAGTTTGTATCATCATAGCTATAGCTCAATTTATTGCGCTTGGCAGTTCCTGTAAAGGTTATTGAAGCATTGCCATCCGTAATGATGATATTGGCAAGGCAATTGGCATCTGCTTTCTTCATGAATTTTAGTCCCGAAGCACTCGCACTAAGATATGTGTTCGATGGCGAAAGGAATGCAAAGCCTCCGTTATTGTCTTTGAGCAATTTGAACGGCATAACATAATCATTTCCAAGCACACAACCATTCTCTACCTTTACGGAAACTGCTCCACGACTTCCTGATTGTGTATTAATAGAAGCTGCTACACCATCTGCTTCATTGACGAAAATTACATAATCATTTGCAGCAAGAGTACTCACATCTGTAACTTTCTCATACACGCCATTGTTTGAAACGACATGCGTTGTAGGTATTGACTTATCCTTGAAATTGAATGTCAATATTCCATCAGGATTCTTCAACACCTTGTAAATGCCCAAATCTGAAGATATTTCACCAGAGAAAAGCTTAAAATCATCCTTGTTATTTACGCCATTACCGAAGAGGTCCGTTTCCATACCATCGCCTACAAGTTTTCTTCCATTTGCAGTAACGACCATCGCACGCTTCTTGTCCTGGATGATGTTTGCCGTATTCGAGGTCCATTTCGAACGATCGTAAGCTATACGCGTAACAAGCAGCCCCGTTCCGTATTTCGCATTAAACCATGTTCCAGCTACACGATTCTCAAAGATAAAATACTCTTTGACATCAGAAGGATTCCTGTACATTACAGCAAACTCGCTCTCCGGGTCTGAAGGGTCCCCGAGTTTTACATTCTCAGCATCTTTCAGCTCACGTATTTTGAGCCAACCCATATAGCTGCGCTCATAAGCATTGTAGCCCATCGGAGCATAAGCATAGCCATTGGGACAATAAGCGCCATTATCCATAACAGACCATGACCCCATTGGTGCGTCTTCGTTTTCAAATGTATATTGCGTATCGTATATGTCAGGGAAACCGAGAGCATGCGTCAGCTCATGCGTCATGACACCCATTCCCATCATCTTGGTGCCTGTGCCGCCATACAGCTCATTACCCATAAAATATGAATCGAAGATATAATCACCAACAACTCCATAAGGATATCCAAGATCAAGCTCATGCGGCCAGATCGTGTCATCGCCACCTCCGGTAGCCTCTCCATAACCAGCATAAAAGATTATAACATTAGGGATACCTCTATTTACTTCATATTTGCTGAAATCAACGCCGCTGTTTATTGCACTCTTTACAGCATCCTTGAAAAGCTGCAAACTCTTAGCATCGTGTTTTGACCCTGAATGTCCACCATAATATGCTGTAGGTTTATCAAGAGTAACTTTAGCAACTATCTCGAATGTAGGATCGAACATTCCACGACTCTGGGAAAGGTAATAATCCCTTACAGAACCAACCTGTGTCATGTCATCTTCGTGATAACCTTCATCATTCATAAAGCGTGAATACTTTTCCATTGTTGAAGTCGGCTGGAACTTTACATCGGAGTATTCAACCATAATAACCGGTATGGTAATCTTTCCTACAGAAGGTATGGCACCTAAAGCGCTCACGCCATATTCGCCAAGTCCATCAACAGTAGAGGATGCAATAGTTCTGGAAATATTCTTCTTTTCTCCGATATGATGTGGCATAGGAGCAAGTAAAGGCTTAAGTGCTTTGTCTGTAGGCTTCAGGGTATTGGAAGCGACAAATGCCTTCTCCTTTGCAGTACGCTCCGCCAGATTATGCACAACCACATCGGTCGGAACCAGAACGCCATCCTTCAAAGCCGCATAGCAAAGCGTACCTTTGCTGTCGCGTATTACGACCTGGTGGTCTTCCGTGGTATAGAAAGCCAAACGGCCATCACCATTTGTGTAGAGCATAACCGTTGTTCCATCACTCTGCTTCTGAGGGAACAGTTTGTGAACCGCACGGATTGCATGGGCTGACATGCTGATTGCCAAAGCGGCAACCGCCATTAAAAATGTCTTTTTCATATTTTTATTATTAATATTTTATCTAAAAAACAAATGCTTTTCATCATATCATAAATACACTTTGCAAATATACAAACATTTAGCTTACCATCAACCTTTTAGACTAAATATTTATCATTGTTTTAGAATTACACCTGAACTTTTCCCATAAAAAGACTCTTTATCGCCAAAACATGTAACATGGAAAAAACAAAAACAACATACACACATAAATAAAAATCGTCGCAACCATGTAAAACAGTTGCGACGATTATTATATTATCCATTCGGTTATGAAACCGAAAAGATTCTTTACAGAATTACTTCTTAATCATCTTCTTGCCATCCTTGACAACAATACCCTTGAAGTCCTTGCCAACCTGCTGACCTGCAAGGTTGAACATACGACCATTAGTAGTTGTATTAATGGTTTCAACGCCATTGATACCTGCTACTGCGTCATCCTTAGTAGCATTACCCTGGAGCACATAGATAGGAGTAGAAGATGTATATCCACGACCATATACATAAAGCTTTGCTCCGCGGCCATCTACACCTGCTGGCAATGGCTCACATTCGAAAGTAAGATAAAGTTGTCCACTTTCATCATAAATTGGAGTAATACTTGTAATCCATTCTGCCTTAGGACAAGAATAATTTTCAGTCTCTGCCTCGTCGAGCCATGGGAGTGCACTATATACAGGAACACCATTAAGAGATGGGAGTCCCTCATTGGTTACTGTTCCATCAGCATCAACTCTCAACACGTTAAGATTCTCTACCGTTGAACCATCTGTCAAATATGCCTCTGATCTTGGCTCAAAGTAATCCATCACGCCATTGAAATGATATGCAACAGCTAAATTACCTTGGTAAGTACTTATTGACTGCTCATCATTTGATGAATCATATAACATGAAGTATGTTGTATGACCAGGGAAGCCTTCGTCTCCGTATGTAATATCATCTGCTATCTGTTCATATCCTACAAGACCAAAGTCCATACCCTCCTGCTCAAGACCTGTCATCGTAATAACATAAGGTTCATTGATGATTACTGGCTCAGAAGTAGCTTGACCCAAAGAATTAGTCCCCTTAGAAGTGAAAGTCATCATACTCAAATACAACAGTCCATTATGAGTATGTTCAGATGTAAAACTCTTAACAAGTTGCACATCCTCCGCTGTGGCTGTCATTGTACCAAGAACATTTTTGTAATCAACACCGGTTTTATCGCCGTCAACTTTAATGCCATAGAAAGTAAGCGTAAGTTCCTTTCCTGCAGGAACAGGTGTTTTTGTTGAAGAATACAACATAACATGAGTGTCATCAATATAAAGAGGAGACATTGGGGCAGGATAGAAATCCATTAAACCTGTGTTTATAAATCCAGGCTTCAATCCCCATTCACCTGTACCAATTATGAAATTATCATGACCAAAACCTTTCTTAGTAAAGCCATATCCATCAGCATTCATATCATAATGAGTAAGAGCGCCAAACTGAGAAGTTGCCACATATCCTCCCTCTTGATTCCACTCACCTAACACAAACTGTTTTTTCTGGTCTGCCGTTGAAAGCACTGGGGGATAAAACAAGCTGATCGAACCGTCAGATTTCGGATATGACGCCGGATAAGAACTATAAAAATTATTGTCATTATCGGCATAATCTGAAGCATCTTCATAACCACTTTGGCTCTTCATATACCACTTCGTACCAGTTTCTGTAGAAACATTAGTATAACAAATGTCTACTTCAGGCTGTACAGCAAGGACACTTGGTTGATATGCACCACCTTCATTGTTCATACCAAACCAATAAGAGCCTTGAGGACGGAGATATCTCACACCATTAAGTACAGAACGCTTTGGACCATTTGCCTGCTTTTTATCAGTTGCGACAGCAGCATTATCCAACACACGAAGAGACTTCGTCATATCAACCTTAGACAACTGCACTTTCTGCACGTTGTTTACAGACTGAGCATTGGCAAAAGAACATGCAATTGCCATTACCGAAGTAAGTAAAATTGATTTTTTCATAATAATTTATTTATTTATAGTGAAACAATATACCAGAAATCCGAATCTGAATTCGCTGTAAATTTCATTGAAGAAAGATCAAAGAGTGTAACATTAGCTGAAACCTTTACAGAAGAAAGTTTATCCATAAACTCTTTCAACGAAGGTACTGCATTCAGAAGTGTCTCTGCTGGTTTATCACATCCTTCATAAGTGAAAGTACAGTTATCTTTATCACTTTCAAGAGCATAAATATAAGCAGAAATACTGCTCTTATTTCCACTCTTATATGAAACAAGCATCTTCAATTTATTTGAGTCAGACTTTTGGAATTTTATATTGGCAAATGTAAATCCCAAAGCTTTAAACTCTTTTGTTATATCTTTATACAAAGCATTTGCTTTTTCAGACATAGAGGTTGTAGTACCATTCACTTTCCAGCTTCTACCATCTTCCATGATGGATTTATCAAAGAAGAACGATGCAGTATCACCACAGATATAGTAGTTCTCATTGTCAACACTCTGGAAAATATCCTTTTCTGTATTGTACTTGAAATCTTGAACCGTTACACCTTCCTCAGAGAAAGAATCACGGAAACGCAGGAAATAGTCTTCGCCACGCTTGGTTATTAAGAATGGATTAAATCCAGCACTTAAAACACGGTCGGATCCATAAGGATAAATTGCAGGAACACCTGTATTACCATCTGCAAAAACAAACACACTGTCACCTCTATGATAATAATCAACTGATGGATTCTTTGTTGAGAACATCTTAGACTGGAATGACTTTACATCTTTCAGATATTCTTCGTAGTCAATGCCTTCAGCAACAGGGGTGAGCAAATTGTATGTGCCACGCTTTTTACCTTTCAGCATCATGTATGAAGCATCCTCAGGTGCATCAACAATAATGAACTCATAGTCGCCACCAATTCCTGTACCAGTAACATCTTCTTTGTATTCATTACTTCCAGTAGGGCCAGTAGATGTAGATATATTCACATCCTCAGGATCAGAGAAAGCGTGAACAACAGGATTATGGGTGTTAAAAGAAAGAACTGGACCATTGTCTGTAATAACATCCCAAGAAGATGTGGCAGACATATATTTTCCCTTAGACAGGACATTATTCATTGAAGCATCAACAGACTTGTCTTTATGGAAGCGGAAAAGCAAGAGGTATCCGTTTCCAAAAGGAGCCTTGTCCTGTGTGGTAGGATAGAGCTGTACGGCCCAACCATTTGGCGAAGCTGTAAGACGCTCTGAATACAAGGCACTTGCCTCATTCAAACGCTCAGCTGCCGTCTTGTCGAACAAATCATCCTCCTCATTGACACATGCCGTGAAAGACAATGCCACAGAGCAAAGGAGAGCTATTGAAAATATTTTATTCATAATAATATACTTTATTTAGATTCTTGAAGAGCCTTATACTTATTTACCTCATCACGGAGTTCGTCCATCAATGTCTTTCCGGACTCCTGGATTGATGTGAGCTTATTCTGCAAATCACCCCACTGATTAAGCAGGAATGTTCCATCCTCCTTTGTGATATAAGTCCTTTCCTGTACTTTCTTACGAAGTGCATCAAGATCAATATCAAAATTCTCTTTCAGATATGTACGAACGAGATCTATCTTACGAAGAATCATCTCCTTACCATTCACACCTGACAGATGCTGCCACTGAGGCTTACCTTCATTGTTAAGTATAACATTGCCATTTTCATCACGTACACACAATCTGCGGTAAATCTTCAAACTACTTCCAGTTTTTGATTTCTTCAGATAACCGATTGTATCGAGATTACATCCAGGAGAAAGAAGCTTGGTATAGTCTTCCTCTCTACTACAGTCGATTTCCTCCCACTCATATTCTGCAGAACCAAGCTTTTGAGCAAAAGAAACAGAGTCCATTGTTATATAATTTGCAAGAGACTCAGCCCAGTCCTCACTTACCGAACTTGATGCATAGGTCGTGATAAAGCCAAGACCTGCCTTCAATGAGTCAGCAGAGTTGCTCCAACCTGTTGCATCATAAGAACTTGCAGTCAAAGTATTAAATGATGTAGGATGCAGGTGCTTCTGGTCAAGAATATGTCCGAACTCATGATGCATTGTCTTGAAGAAATACTCATTCATCAGCTTGATGTCAGACGGATCAAGATTATTCACATTATAAAGATTAATCTTTACACCGGAACTGGCATCACCGAGAGTCTCTGTACCCTGAGAAGGGTTATAGTTCTTGGAACCTGTCACATTGATAATTCTCGGACTATACGCCTTAAGGAAGTCTGCTCCTGCAAGTTCTCTATACACATCATACCAAAGATACTTTGTGAGAACTGCAAGGTCTACACTCTTGTCATATGCAGCAGGAGTAAGATTCTTCTGCATGTCAGATGACTTGTCCTCAAACTTATAGCTGAATTTCATGTTGTACTCCTCAAGGAATTCCTTCTTGATAAACGTGTCAAGAGGGAAAGTCATCTGGGTCTTGTCCAGATAGTCCTGACGAGGGTCACTGTTGAATATTGTATCTGTAAAATCATCATCAGAGCAGGATGTGAATCCGGCAGACAATGCTGCTACAGCAACGAAAAGCAATGATTTCAAATTGAATTTCATAAATTTATCCTCCTCCTATTTTATTTTATTACATAACAGCTCTTTGAAACAGAGAGTTTACTCTCATTAGAATCAGACGCTTTGCTTTCCGGTTCCGGACGTGACGAATCCATACCTGCAGACAATGCCTCCCATGGAACTTCAATGGCACGACGTGAGTCATTCCACTTCATCACTAACTTTTCAGAAGAAGTACCTACTTCATGAATATATTCCATACCCCAACGCTTCAAATCAAAGAATCTGACACCATCAAAGGCATTTTCATAACGACGGAAAGCATTTACACAGTTCATATATGGAACAGCTTCAGCAGGAATGACATAATCAGGACTCATATTCTTGGTGAAATCCCAATTCTCCTGACAATTTGGATTAATAGAGCTAAGCATCTTACCCTCGTCATCCACAGCATAAGTGAAATATCTCTTCAAGATGTCATTTGTCAGATACTTCGTATACTTCGTATCTACATACAATTTCTTGTCTTTAGCTGTCATTGACTCAATAGAACAGTTCCAGTACCAACGAAGGTCATTTTCAGCCTCTTCGTATTTGCCAAGCATAACTTTTGCCTCTGCACGCTCAAGCAACAAACGATTTGCAGTAAACGGACGATTGATTATATGTACAAAACCAATACCAGCCACCTTATTGGTATATTGGAAGTGTTCATACGCCTTTGCTGAGAAAAGTCCATAATCATGAGATGGGTTTGACAGCAACTGTCCACTGACCATAGCCATAGCTGGACAAGGATATCCAGACCACAACATACTGTTTCTAGAATACATCATCACGTTTCTTGCAGTAGGACCTGCCATCGAATAACGATAACCGAATGCACGACGAGCCAAAGTAGAAGAGGTATTGAGCAGCATCAAATTGCAATTCATTTCAGGCTTACCCCAAACATTAGCATAGTCTCCGATAGAAGAACATCCATCAAACTGGGAAAGATCCAAAATCATGCGCTGCATGCTCGTAGAATCAGTACCAAGAACTGCATTAGCATGGTCTATAACCTTATCATACTTGCGAGTATAAAGATAATAACGTGCTGCAAATGCATGTGCCGCATTAATATTAAAGTGATACTTAGGAGCAGTCCTGAAGTTTATATCACTAATAAGAGAAAGCCCTTCTTCAAGGTCTTTACCTATCAGTTTATAAACACTGTCAACATTGATACGATCATACTTCTTTGACACTACATCCTCAATCTCAGTCACGTAAGGTACACCGACATCCTGCTTGCTTGCCGTCTCATTCTTATAAGCCTGAGAGAAGATATTCACAAGCATAAAGTGATCAAAAGCACGAATCAGGAGAGCCTCTCCCTTTGCAGCCTTCAACTTTGCAGAATAGTTGCCATCGGGAGCAACACGGTCTATTCCTGCCAACGCCTGATTTACTGTTGCAATAGAGCCATAATATGCGCTCCACAGCTGACCAGGAGAATCCATATCACTGTAGGTTGCATTCGTTGCCGGCTCAAATCTAAACGTCTCATCATCCCATTTCGAATATGAACCATAATTGTAATGAGATAATACCTGCTTGTCATCCATATCCGTTGGAAGATGCGGGCAAAGGTTATCGATAAGATTATCGCTGGAAAGCTCACCTAACCATGCAGGAGAAGCTTCCGGATATGCAGAAACAAGAAGCTGAATAACCTTGTCTTCACTATCTATTTCGGTACGCTCATCAGGAACCTTATCAAGGAAGCTGTCGCTGCACGAAGCAAGTCCGATAAGAGCCAGACCCAATGTCAGTACTTTATATTTATATGATTTCATCATTATATAAATTCTATATTATATTGAAAATTAATATATCTTCTATGTCCGTACGGATTACAATCCAAGACGAACAGTAAGAGTAAACTGCTTAGACAATGGAGTTGCAACACCACCGGAGTTTACGAACTCAGGATCCTGGCCATTCAACTTGTCATCAGCATAGAGCAGACACAGGTTTGTTGCGTCAAGCTTGATAGCTGCTGTAGAGAGACCGATCTTTGAGAGGAACGAACGTGGCACGTCGTATGTCAAAGAAACGTCCTTCAGGCGGATGAAGCCACCGTCAGCAACACGTGCTGTAGAGTAGTTATACGAGTTATAAGCAAAGCTCAACTGTGTATCGTTATAATACTGGCGCACACTGGCAATTGCCGGAATCGTTGTAATCTTCTCATCACCTGGCATCACCCAACGGTTCTTGAACTCCTTAGGCATAGCCGACATGTCTGAATAACTTGCAGAGAACGATGGATCAAGACGCAACTTATTTCCGAACGAATAGGTAACGAAAATGTTCAGTCGCCAATTCTTGTATCTCAATGTATTGTTGAGACCACCATTCATCGTCGGCTCAGTCGGACCCTCATATTTCAAGAAACCAAGATTCTGATATTCCTGGAAGTTGATGTCGGTTGTTGTAACCTCACCCTTCTCGTTTATAACCTGTGGAATACCCTCGTCATTAAGTCCGACAAACGGAATTGAGAACAAAGAACGATGAGGATAACCCTTGCGGATATTTGCACCAGAGTTATAAATAAGACCAATAACATTAGCCTGTGAGAGCACGTCCTTGATCTTTGTCTTTGTATAAGAATATGTCAAGTCGGTAGACCAGTCAAAATCCTTAGTGCGGATATTCTGTGAAGAAATCGTTGCCTCAAGACCATGAGATCTCATCGAAGCCACGTTAGCGAACTTACGAGTTTCACCACCAGCACCCGGAGTATTGACATAACCCATCAGGTCGTAGTTGTCACGCCAGTAGAAGTCTGAAGACAAGTTCAAACGGTTGTTCAGGAAACCGAGGTCAACACCAATGTTGAACTCCTTCTTCTTCTCGTATGTCAAATCTGAGTTTGCGAGCTGGGAGAGATAGATGTACTGCTCCTGCTGGTCACCCTGTGGACGCCACATGATACCAGAACGGAATACTGCGAGAGCATTTGAAGCTGTAGTCTGCTCACCTACGAGTGAGTAGCTCAGACGGAGAGTACCATGAGACAACCAGTTCTTGTTAGCCTGGGCCCACTTCTGGAACCACTCTTCTTCATGTGCGTTCCATGCACCTGAGATGTTCCATGTAGGCAACCAACGAGAGCTTGTAGAACGGCCCAACTGGTTAGAACCATCATAACGGCCAGTCACACTGGCTGTATAGCGACCCATGTAAGAGTAGCTCATGAAAGCGAAGTAAGCAAGACGGCGGTTCCATGACTTGGCATACTGAACACGCTCAAGACCTTCCTCCTTTGCCTGCTTGTAGAACTGATAAGGCAAAGACTGCAAACGGCTGTTGTTATAGTCGATACCATATTCCTCATCGTGACGGGCATCATAGTCAGCACGGTTTGCCTCCATACCAGCAAGTGCATTGAAGATATGAGTGTTGTTCCATGTATTGTCATAACGAACAGTTCCACGGAAGTCGAGCTGCGTCACAGAGTTCTCGTCCATAATGTTGATACCACCTGTAGGCATAACGGAAATAGGAAGTGCATTCTTCACATCCGGATCTGTATACAGATAAGTATTGCTGTACATAATACTTGGATTATCAACACCTGCGCGGTAAGCCTCAGCCTGGTTAGACTTGTTCATTACGATATGCTCACGTGATGAGCGCATCGTACGGTAGTCACCAAGGAGGTTAACCTCAACGTGCTTGATTGGCTTCCATGCGATTTCGCCCTGGAACTTAATATCATGCACATTGATATCAATATAGTTGTTATCCAACTCATCGAATATATTGAACGGAGCATAGTTACGTGTGTAAATCTGATTTGCATCCAAAGTACGTGATGTATTCAACGAATAGCTGAATGGGTTGATATCGAAGTCACGGCTGACTGCACCACTTACAGGGTCAATGCTCTGGTTCAATGTACCAGGAGCCTGCTGCTTACGGTAGCTGGCGTTTGTACGAAGTGTTACGCTCAGTTTCTTGCTGAGGTTGAAAGTAGCGTTCATCACACCTGTGTAACGCTGTACCTCACTACGGTCGGTCCATCCCGGATCATCGAATACAGAAACAGAAGCATAGAGGTTAGCCTTCTCAGTACCTGTAGAAACACTTACAGAGTGGTTCTGTGTAAGGTTGTTCTTGAACAAGAGGTCAAACCAGTCTGTGTTACGGAACTCTGCCTGCTGCAGGTAACCGTTCATGGCAGACTGAGTGTAAGGAAGTCCGAACTGGCCATTAGTCTCATTGTACTGAGTAATAAGCTTGTACATCTTTCCGTAAAGACCTGATGTCGAGCTGTTAGCCAACGAAGCAAGCTCGAGCCATCCCTTTGCAGCCATTTCCTTATAGATACCCATCTGCTCCTGAGAGTTAGAGATGTTGTAGTTGCTATAGCTTGGCTTCAAGCGGTATGTGAACTCACCTGTATAGTTGATAGAGCTCTTACCAGCCTTACCCTTCTTTGTAGTTACGACAACCACACCTGACATGGCGCGGGCACCATAGATAGATGTAGCTGAACCATCCTTCAATACCTGGAAGCTTTCAATGTCATCTGGGTTAAGACCTGCGATTGCATTAGCGATAAGCGTCTGGGCATCACCTGAAGAAAGGTCATCCGAGCTAACGCTTACAGCATCCTCCATAATCACACCGTCAACAACCCACAACGGGCTTGATGAACCATAGATAGAGGAAGCACCACGTACACGGATTTTAGGAGCCGTACCGAATGTACCGGAAACGTTCTCGAGCTGCACACCTGCAACACGTCCTTCAAGTCCACGTGTAAGGTCGGCAACACCATCAAGTTTCGTCTTGTCGGCATCAATCTTCGTCGTAGCACCGGTAAACAGACGTTTATCCTGTTTCATGATACCGGTCACAACGACCTCCTGAATCTGATGTGCATCCTCAGGCTTCAGAATAATCTTCATGCCTTTTTTTCCCTTCAGTGTCTGAGTCTCCATACCAAGATACCTAACCATAATGACAGGGTTAGGTGCTGCGGAGTTCAGAGTGAACTTACCGTCGATATCAGTAACGGCACCAGTGTTGGTACCCTTAACCATAATGGTAGCACCAATAACAGGTTCGCCATCTTCCTGAGATATCACGGTACCCGAGACTTCTGTCTGAGCCAACGCCATTCCAAAGCAGAGGAACAGGGAGGCCAACAGCATAGTTAGTCTTTTTTCCATAAATACTCTCTTCCCTAAATTAATGAATGAATAAATAATAATTTTGTTACGTTTTTGCAAATTTAAGTATTATTTCTTTTTCGTGCAAAACAAAAGGACATAAAAATCAAGATTAGGGCTATTTTTTAACTAAAATAGTAATATAAGGGTATAAATACAACAAAAACTGTAAATTTTAGTGGGCAAAATCTTACACCTTGTTAGAAAAACAGAGGCTTGAGATAAATCAAGCGACCTTAAAGGAAATGAAACAAAGACGACAATTCGGGCTTTTTTTTTCGACCAAAGCAAGACAAAGATAATGAAGACTGACAAAGCAGACAATACGGTCTTAAATAATTATACATGCCGATTATGCATCATGGCACATATTACCATGCCATAACAGAATGAGTGATCGCATATCAGGGGACGGCTACCTGTATATCATCGGTCTTATTGTTGTGTTATATAGAACCAATTGATGTGTATTATAGAATAATAGGTATGCGCACGTGCGCATACCTATTATTCTATAATATATATATTGCTTTTTATGTGATACCCGAACAGCTTCTTGTCCACATATAAAACGAATGCTTCCTTTTATGAATTCAAGTCGCGACCACCTGCCCTACTTTATGCTTTAATGAGTTTGCAATCTGAACAAACGGGCAGATCTTGGCTAATGATTTCAAAGAAGACTTTGGATGGTCTTGTCGAGGTCTTTGATCTGACTGTCGCGCTTGAACAACACATTGTTTCTGTCCACGAGGAAGAACGTAGGGAGACGCTGCACATTATACTGCACCAGGAGATTGGAATTCATGGCATCATCGTCGTGAACGCATATCCAAGGCAGGGCGGCAGTCTGTGTCTTCCAGAAATGCTCGTCGGGATCAAGCGAAACCTGGAATATCTCCAGTCCGCGAGAGTGGTACTTGTTGTAAATATCCCTGAGCTGCATGATGCGTTGTGTGGAACCTTCGGCGCCGAACACATGGAAGTCGAGCAGCACCACTCTGCCCTTCATGTCTGTCAGCCGGCGCATGTTGCCACGGTTGTCGCGAAGAGCAATCTCGATGATATTGGCGGTGTTCACCTTTGACGGGTCGATGCCGCGCCGACTCTGCGCTATCTTGTTTTCTATAATGCGCACATTCTTCATTCCTTCGAGGGCGATGTTGTGGAGATTCTCGCCACGGAGCGAATTCGGGTAATACACGTCCCAGCTCGTTGCCACGGCGGCGAATGCCTTTATATCCTCCTTGCTCTCGCGCGGGTTGAATATCAGCCGGTTGCCGATGGTCTGGAACAATGCGAAATACGACGAAGCCTTCATAGGCTGCTTGTAGATATAGTTGCGCTTGATGAAGTCCTTATATCTCTCGATTTCCTTCATTATGGTATCCTCTGCGGCATCATAGCCTATCGCCGGATTGTTCTCTATGCCGATGATGAACGACTGCAGGTTTATCTGCTTGAGCGCAAGGTCCTTTATCGTGGCACACTGCTCCGAACCCTCCACCACATAGTTGGTAGACATGTGCGGGTATTCCGCCTTGACATGGATGGTTTCGGTGGAATCCACACAGAGGTTTACAATCTGGTCGGCTATGCGCAGACGATAGAACTCCGGTGCAGAGGGTGCGTCGTCGCTGAAGCTGAAACTGCCGTCGGCAGAAAGCTTTACTGAGTCCACTGTGACCGGACCGTCGAGACTCATGTTCTCGAAATACAGGATGGAGTCGGCGGCTTCCGTTATATTGCCGTCCACATGGAATTTCTTCCCCCCGCAAGAGGTGATGATGATTGCCGCAAGCATCATTACGGCTACTGTCGATATTGATATTGTCTTTTTCATTTTTCGTTTTTTTGATTAGTAGTACAAATGGCAGCGTATGGAAATTGCGAGGCCATAAGGATATGCATGGAATCCAAACGGGCGCAAACGCCATAAGCTCTGCAAAATTACGAGAATTTGTGCGAAAAACAAAGGATTATCCCCCATTTTTCACTTTCCCTTCCATCTATACAACCCATATCCCAAGGCCAGCGCCAGAGTAGCCCCCACACTGTTGGCCAGGAAATCCATCCAGTCGCCGCTGCGTCTGCCGCCGGTGCAGTAAGCCTGCAGCAGTTCGATGAGTCCGCTCATGAGTATCGGGCAGAGCCATGAATACACCAGCACACGGTACATTCCGGGAAACGGGCGGCGCGCCCGCAACGTCTCTATCCATATCATCGAGCACGTGCCGCCATACATCACGATGTGGGTCCATTTGTCCATGAGCGGCACATCGTCGAGCGGTGTCTGTGGCGGAGTGCAGAAGCACAATACCCATATCAATGCCACGCAAAACGAGGAAATGGGATAACGGGAAACAATTTTCATCGCTTTATTCATAATTATTCTGTTGTTTCATGCAAAAATACGGAATATTTTGTACTTTTGCAACATTGCGTCGGCTGTTGGTGTTTGGTGATTGGATTATTAATGATTAATTATTACTGATTACGGATTAATTAACACTGATTAGCGGTTGGTCATCAATGGAACGATGAATGATTATCCATTGCCGGAGGCGGACGCCGATACTATGAAACAACGATTATCAGAAACATTATAACTTTAATAAAAAAAAGACTAAGACTATGAGTGACAACAGAGCGAGTTTCGGTAGCAAACTCGGCATCATCCTCGCCACGGCGGGCAGTGCCGTGGGATTAGGCAACGTGTGGCGTTTCCCCTATATGGCGGGACAGAACGGCGGTGCAGTGTTTATCCTTATCTACATCTTCTGCGTCTTCCTGCTCGGTGTGCCGTGCATCATCAGCGAGTTCATCGTCGGACGCAGTGCGCAGAGCAATTCCGCCAGAGCATTCCGCAAGTTTGCCGGCAAGACGCCATGGGCGCTGATCGGCTACGCCGGCGTGCTTACGGGCATCATCGTGACGAGCTTCTATGCCGTAATCTCCGGCTGGTGCTTCCATTACATCTATGCCTCGGCCGTGGGCCATCTGCATGGCAGCCCCGAGTATTTCGCCAGCTATTTCGAACTGTTCGAGAAAAACCCCTGGAAGCCTGTCTTCTGGGCTATCGTATTCCTCGGCGTAACGCATTTCATCATCATCCGCGGTGTGAAGGATGGTATCGAGAAGGCATCCAAGATGCTCATGCCGGCGCTCTTCCTGCTGCTCATCATCATCGTCGTGGCTGCCTGCATGCTGCCTAATGCGTGGGCTGGAATAGAGTTCCTGTTCAATGCCGACTTCTCCAAGATGACGAAGGATGTGTTCCTCGACGCCATAGGCCAGGCGTTCTTCTCGCTGAGCATCGGTATGGGATGCCTCTGCACCTTCGCCTCCTACTATTCGCGCGACACTAATCTTGCCAACAGCGCCATACAGATAAGCGTAATCGATACGGTGGTGGCGATACTCGCCGGACTGATTATCTTCCCTGCGGCATTCTCCGTGGGCATCCGTCCCGATTCGGGCCCGTCGCTCATCTTCATCACACTGCCCAACGTTTTCGAACAGGCTTTCGGCAGCATGCCGATAGTGAACTACCTCATATCCCTGAGCTTCTACGCCCTGCTCGCCCTTGCAGCGCTCACCTCGATAATCTCGCTTCATGAAGTGGGCACGGCATACCTCCACGAGGAGCGCCACATGAGCCGCAAGAAGGCAGCGACGATAATCACCGCAATATGTGCCGTAGTGGCCACGCTGTGCTCGCTGTCGCTGAGCAACTGGGATTTCCTGACCATGGCCGGCAAGACGCTGTTCGACTGGCTCGACTCCATCACGAGTCTCTTCCTCCTGCCATTGGGCGGATTCTTCACCTGTCTCTTCGTGGGATGGTACATGCCCAAGAAGATCACACACGACGAATTCACCAATATGGGCACTCTGCGCGGCAGATTCTACGGCATCTACATGTTCTGCGCGCGCATCATCTGTCCGCTGCTTATCCTTCTGGTGTTCCTGCATCAGTTTAATATCATATAATATCCCTGACCCCGAACAATGGTTTAACCCCCAAACGGCCATCCTTGCAGTTGACCGTTTGGGGGTTAATTCATGCCTTGTCCCATTACCCTGCCGTCACGCATGTCAGAACAGCGTGGGCTCCATGATATTGCCCGAATAGGGGTTCCTGCCGAAGTGCTGGTATGCAAGCTCCGTCACCATTCTTCCGCGCGGCGTGCGCTTGATGAAGCCCTCCATGATGAGATAAGGCTCATAGACCTCCTCCACCGTGCCGGAGTCCTCACCGATTGCCGTGGCGATGGTGGTGATGCCCACCGGACCGCCCTTGAACTTGTCGATGATGGTGAGCAGAATCTTGTTGTCTATCTCGTCCAGACCGTATTGGTCGATGTTGAGCGCCGTCAGGGCGATGTGAGAAATCTTGGTGTCAATCCTTCCCGACCCTCTCACCTGGGCGAAGTCTCTCACTCTCCTGAGCAGGGCGTTGGCAATACGTGGCGTTCCGCGCGAGCGTCGCGCAATCTCTATCGCGGCATCATCGTCGATAGGCACCCTGAGGATACTCGCCGAGCGCTTGATGATGCGCTTCAACGTCTCCGGATCATAATATTCCAGATGCAGGTTGATGCCGAAGCGTGCGCGCAGAGGCGCCGTGAGCAGTCCGCTTCGGGTCGTGGCGCCCACCAGCGTAAAGGGGTTCAGGTCTATCTGTATGGAGCGTGCCGACGGGCCCTTGTCTATCATTATGTCGATGCGGTAGTCCTCCATGGCGGAATACAGATATTCCTCCACCACGGGCGAAAGCCTGTGTATCTCGTCGATGAAGAGCACATCGTTCGGCTCCAGCGACGTGAGTATTCCTGCCAGGTCGCCGGGCTTGTCGAGCACCGGTCCGCTCGTTATCTTGAAGCCCACTCCCAGTTCATTAGCGATGATATTGCTCAGCGTGGTCTTTCCCAGTCCTGGCGGACCGTGCAGCAGCGTATGGTCGAGCGGTTCGCCCCTGTATTTCGCCGCCTCCACGAACACCTCCAGGTTCTCCACCACCTTCTGCTGTCCGCTGAAATCAGTGAATTTCAGCGGTCGCAGGGCATTCTCAAACTCCTTCTCCGCCGAACTTACATTCTCTTGTCTTATATCGAAATCGTTGTCCATTATTTTTCTTATTTTATTCCGTTGTGCGAAGTTACACAAAAAAAATCATAATCTGACAAGAGGCATATAAAATAATGTCGTTATGCACCAATTTGCACGGACACCCCTCCCCAAACCCAAAGCGGGACACTCCTTACACAATATAAGAAGCATCCCGCAGGTATTATATCAGAAGAGGGCGGACCGCTTGTCAGTCCTCATCGTCATCCTCGTCGTCATTCCATGTGGTATCCCACAGACCGGTGGTCTTGTTGTATTTCGTGAGCACGTCGCCCGTCTTGTATTCCAGACTCGAGTCAACAGTTGTGTGAAACGTGTCCGACAATCCCGAGGCAGCCATCAAAGCCCCTTCAAAACCTGTTGCAACCACTGTCAATATCGGTTTAATATATGTCTCCTTCATTGTATATCTATCTTTTTCAAAGTTATTGATTCATGTTTTCTCTATCCCTTTATCTCACCACGAATTTCTTTCCGCCATGGATATACAGACCCTTTCCAGGCTTTGCGATGTGTTGTCCGCCCAGGGTATAATAACCACCGTCTTTCACATTCTCCACATTCTCAATGCCACGGATGGCATTGGTATCGCCGAAATCTATCGAGACTGTCTTGGCGGCATCTGCATTGCTGATCTTCAGATAAGCCATGCCCTGGGCCACGGTGTTGTCCACAGCCAGTCTGCCGAAGCAAATCTTGCCCATAGGCTCCCCTGCTGTATTCTTCTCCTTTGTCAATACGTATGTGGTATTGTCTGTTGCTGTATAGGCAGCCGCAGCTGTGGAAACGAGGTCGTTGCCCTCGATTGATGTGGCGGCGGTGGTGGTCAGGTCAGCAGTATATGTGCCCTGCGCGCCACGTACCACTACTCCCGTGTTTGCCTGAATCACATCGTCCGTAACCTCGTTCAGAACGATAGTCTTGGCCGCCTCATCATACTTCGCAGTATATACTTCCATCCCTGCCGGCTTCTTCCATGCCGAAATGTTGCTGTAGGTCGCCATCTTGGCGTCGCTGATAGTAATGGTGGCGGTGGTCGGCGCCGCCTCGTCTACGATGTCGAGGGCGATGACGAAGCCTAACTGGAGGCCTGCATTAGTGAACGAAACCTGTGTGGCATTGTCCAACGGATAGACGCGTACGTCATATTCCGTATCAGCAGCAGGATATTTTGTATATGCTCCCATCGGAATGCACTCATACTCCTGCAGTCCATTGACATTCTTCCATCCGCAAACGGTATTGTTGTCTTTCGTATTTATAACACTATAGAATGTTATTCTTAATGCCTTTACGCCTTCCGGAAGATTCAGTATGTTCTCTGCGCCGTTGGAAAGCTTTATCGACTGGTATTCTGCACCGTCAACTGTCATTTTGTTAAGATTCGACCAGTTCTTCGCGTTGTTGAGAAGCTCTATACTATAACCTTCAGCGTCTGTGTCTGCCTTGCCCTTCAATATGGCATTTGATGTTCCTGTAACATTGCTTGTCAAATCAAACTTGTTCCAATCAAGCATAATTGTCTTTGTCGCAACAGTATTCTTCACTGCCGTAACGCTTACTTCATCACTCTCCACATCCGTGCAGTTCTCACGCGATGCCACAGCCTTTACTCTTGCATCCTCAGTAAGAGTAAATGGATAAGAATAGTCCTGTAGTTCTCCACCATTTACAGAATACTTACATGCTGTTCCTGGAGTGACGCAAGAGATGGCTACCGTGCCATTAAAAGTGGCGATTTCCGGTTTCTGAATCGACACAGTTTTAAGAAGAGCATAATATGTAGCGACATTTGAATTGATGGTTGCAGTGCCATCACCTATGGCAACGGCCTTAATTGTCGTACCATCTTCTACCGCGAACGGATTTTCATATTTCGTGCCATTGGTTGCTGACGGGGCCGTACCATCTATCGTGTAATAAACATCTTTTTTCTCAGTCTGGGAAATGGTCACCTCACCTGTTTCATTGTTGAAATTAATTGCGGGTTCTGTAAGTTGGGTCATTTGAGAGCCGGTGTATTCAACTTTTATATAGAGAATTCCACACTCACTTTTAGCACGTTTTATTTGGTGAGTTCCCGGTCCTGCTGTAACGGTATATACACCTATATTGTTTGCAGCATCATCAGTACGACCAGATAGAGCAGTGCCATCCAAAGCGACTAAATTAGCAGAATTGGAAGAAATAGACTGAACAATCGTTATTGTTGATTTTGCCTTTGTTGTGAAACCTATATATGTAGCGCTTTGAAGTTTCAAGCCACCTTTCGTATATTCTTCATTATCATATCTGCCCTTATATTTCGTGTTGTAGTTTAATTTAGGGTCAGAGACCGTAAAGAAGCCCTCTGGTGTAGACTCCAACCCGCCATTAAATTTTGCTGTGAATACAGTCTGCGCATGCACATACCCTCCCATCGTGACGACAATCACGAGTAAGGTCAAAAGACTTAAAATTCTTTTCATGTTTTTAGTAGTTTTGATTGTTATGTTATTAATAAATGTTTCATTCAGCCACAAGGCTGCATTGGTAGTAGTAGTTTGTATTTGCGGGGAATCCGCCATTGCCGGACAGCGCTTGCCGACTTGGATTTTTGTCCCGACAGCTTTACTTTTTGCTATAAGCAGCTGCAAAAGTAAGGTTTTAAATCCATATTGCCGCCATTTCCGTTATACATTTTTTAACGACCGTCATCATTTAACAAATATTAATAGCCTATACATGGACGTCATTCAACTTGGTCCTCATAATATTATAATGTGGAGGAACATACTATAAGCACAAGCTGAAAGATACATAAGGATTCACTACTGTCCATGAAATTTCTTTAACATTTCAAAAAGTAACAAATTGATAGTTACCAATCAAAATTGAGGCAGAGCTGCTGGTATTTTCCTACAGTAGCTTCTTCCTCTTTCTGTTCAACGAGTAAGTCACACAGCGGCATTCTTGTTAACAATGCCATGCTTTAGGCATAGTATGGCACATATGTCATGAATTTCTTAGATACAATATCTGTGTTGGCAGCCTTGATGAAACCAGCCTCTTGTGTATCAGCAATGATTCTTGAAGCGACAGATGATTGCGTCTTTTTGAGGTTGAAACGCTCTCTGACAGATTGATTGTTCATACTCATGCCATCCTCGTTAACAAGGCAAGCATGCTGATAACAAGCCTCAATCTTTTCTTCTTTTGTCATATCATTTAGTTCCTTGTGAGGGAACAGCGTAACTCTTGTACACATTTCTTCCTTTGCTATTCTGGCAGCAGGAAGGTGCATGGCTTCTATGGCGGCAACCGCTCTGTCTATACAACTGCCACGTCGTTCACAAAAGCCCAACAAAAACATTAGTTCTGCTAATTTCTCATTGCGAGAGTCTGGCGGTAGGTCTATCAGACGATTTACATCGTTAAGTGGTGCACCAGGATTGGTTATGACAACACGATTTGAGAAAATCTCAATAGTTAGATTTATTCCAGAGATTCCGAAATCTTGATGTACCAAGGCATTAGCAGTGAACTCACGTATTGCAATTTGTGGGTATTCTGCAATATCTTTACGCTTGACTTCAATGTTTTCTGTTGAGACATTTTTCATGATGAAGTCTATTAACCCCTCAAATCCGACAGCATATCCATATTGTCCGAACTGTTCTAATAGGGTGTTACGATTGTTGGTACCCACATACTTGCGTACAATGACTTTTCGGTTGCTGAGATCTTCAAAATCATTTAAGTTATTTGCAAATAAAATAGCACCAAGATTGGTTATGCTCCAATTATCCTCTTCTCCAATACAGAATCCATAGTCAGCCATTCTATGCAAGATACTATCTACGGACTTGGGGGTATCTTTGTCTAATAACTCAAAGAATTTACGGAAATTCAATAGTTGTAAAACTTCATTCCTTGTCAAATCTCTTTTGGCTATTCTTTCCTCAAAACTTAATCCTTGTGAGGTGGCTATCATATTGCGTACTTGTAGTTCTGACATTTTACGAGTTTGTCCATTTGCTCTACAATATGACTCATGATAATCTTTTCCTCGAAGAAATATCGGCTTTTCTCTTTGTTCTGGTACATAAACAAAGAGAATAGGAAGACCATTGTATTCAAGAACAGCATGGTCTATATCAACTGCTTGCGAGAGATTGTTGTGGGCGATGTTTCCCATATGTTTAACAATCTTCTCTATTTCTTCTTTCGTAAGTACAGTAAATGTGGCATCATCATTTATTCCATATGCAAACATACCGCCACCTTGATGGTTACTAAAAGCACAGATGTGTTGGGCCAGTCTATCCGTTTTCGTAGACAGATTGCTCTTCCAATCAAGTTCACTCAATTCATGAGGAATGGGCGTTAAACTTTCCTTTAAAATATCTAAAACTTTATCTTTCCAATTCATATCTTTATTATTGCATGGAATTTTCTTTGCAAATAAAAAACTACTGACAATCAGTCGTTTATGAAAATGTGGAATTTTCTTTGCAAATAAAAACCGATTAATATATATATTCCTTAAAACGAGTCAGTAGACTCTTAATTGTTTGCAGACTCAAGTAATTGCTCCAGTTTCGTGAAGTATGGTCCCTTCTTATATGAATCTGCAGACTTCTTAAGTTGAAGAATTTCGCCATCCCTACCTTCAAATGAGATTTCGGGATTATTGCTCTCCAAGTCGATACATATATACAAAAGTACATTATAATTGGGACAACAACGAAACTTTAGTGATAAATTAGGATAATTTATGCACTGAAGCGACAATAAGTTGAAACAGGAAGTCTATGAATTATGGGTGCATATAGGGTGCAACTTTAACCGTATAAAAACAATAAAGCCTCACAAGCGGTTGACTTGTAAGGCTCTTAAATTGCGCTTCAAGATGGGCTTGAACCAACGACCCCCTGATTAACAGTCAGGTGCTCTAACCAACTGAGCTATTGAAGCATTGTGCTATCGTTCTTGATTGCGGTTGCAAAGGTACGGCGTTTTTCTGAAACCTCCAAATATTTTATGAAAAAATTTTCAATTTTCTTCGTTTTTGTTCTTTTCGGGGGATTTTCCTATACTTTTGCTGTCTCGCAGACCATGAGTTTATGACTTCCGTCGCGCAGCGTCGTGGCGAAGATATACGTCGTGCCACCGTCTTTCAGTTTGAGACGCTTGCGCAGTTCTGCCACGGAGAGGGGGAAATTCCTCGTCGTGATATTCGCCTTGTCCGTCGAACTGAGCACCTGGCGCAGTTCCTTCTTGTTCATCCCCGTCACGGCCCGTATGCAGAACTGTCTACCGGGGAAGGAGGCGATGTGTGAGGGCGAGACGAAGAGGTTGCTGTTCGGCGCCACCTGCACGGCTCCGTATTTCCGGCTTACCATCGCCATGCCCAGATGTCCTGCTTTCATCACCGAGGCATTGGGTTCATAGAGATACTGCCCCTGCTGCGGGTCGGCATACCGCGGAGCACCATTCACGGGGGCTTCGTCCGGCAGCATATCGTCCTGTGCCTCCGTCATACTGAAGCTTACTGCCGATGCCTGACCTTCGGCATCGAGACAGTTCACGCAGTATATCTCCGTATCCGGCGTGGTGTCGGGAGCCGCCATACTGCCGCCGTCCCCTGCCCCGCCGGCATAATTCCTGCGGTTGTCTATTACCACAAGAAGATCCTTACATTCATTCTTCACCGACACGATATGTATCTCGCTCACGCCGTGCAGGTCTTCCAACACCTTATGGAAATCGAGCATCGGCGAGAGTTTTATCATCACCACATCTGCCTTCGTCCTGAGCAGCGGACCGATAGCCATCACGTCGGGCGTGCAGTCAGCTATGCCGTATGTCCTGCCGCCGTTGCTGTCGCGGCGCGCCGGGTCGAGGAAGACCATCGACACATGGTCCATGCTGCGGAGATATTCCACTCCGTCGCCGCATACCACCTCCGCCCTGCCCAGTCCGAGCAGCGGCAGATTATGACGGGCGGTGGTGCAGAGCACTTCCTGCCGCTCCACATACACGGCCCTGCGGAACTCTCTGGCGATATAGGAGAAGTCCACGCCGTAGCCTCCCGTAAGGTCTACCATCGACTCCGCCCCGTCACCGAGCAGTCTCGCCGCCACGCTGCGCTTGTATATCGCCGTGGACTGCGACGAGCATTGCTCCATGGAGAGATGCGGGGGATAGATGATGCCCTCGGTTTCCGCCCATTCGGGTATCTTGTGGCGTGCGGCCTGCCAGCCCGCTATCTGTTCCAGGGCATATTTCATGTCCACCCCCTCGGGATGGCTCTGCAGGGCAAGCCGGCGCGGGTCTTCATGGCGGTGCTGGAGGATGTAGGTGGAAGTCATTTTGAATTTAGAGTTTATATGACACTCCCACCGTGCCGTACACTGGATACAGCTTCTGGTCGAGCACGGTGAAGCTGCTCTTGAATATCCCGGTGAATCCCCATGACACATCGGCGAACACGCCCCACGACTTATGGAAATTCCAGTCGGCACCGAGCATCATTCCCCATTGCAGATGGCGCAGGTCGTCGGAGAAGTCGTAGTCGCCGCGCTCTCCCTCCACGCTGCCCAGCTCCATCTTGTCGCCCGTAGGGTCGTTTGGCTTGTAGCCCTCGTCGCCCGGCGACTTGGGGTTCACGCGCAGGTATCCGTCGGAGGCATGACCCTTGAACGTAGGGGCCTTGACATAGGAGAAATATGGGCCGAGCTTCAGACATACCTTGTCGCTGACCCAATACGTGGCAAGCAAGGGCAGGGAGAGCATCCACTGGGTCACCTCCGTATGGTTCGTTCCCGTGAACACACCTTCCAGCTCTCCGCCGCCACCCTGCGTTATGCGCATGTGGTAGTTCTTCACTGTGGCGTCGATGTTCATTCCCTTGTTCTCCAGGCGCAGTCCTGTGGAGAGTCCCCAGCTTCGGGTGAGGGGCTTGTAGACTCCGAGTCCGAGCACATAGCTCGATGTGGGCCTGTAGGCATCAAGCGAGCGGATGGTGGCAGGCATGCCCATCGGGGCTGTTCCTCCGATGTTGTAGCCCACGCGCAAGTCGTATGCCAGGTTGTCAAAGATATTGCCGGCGAGAGCCGGGGCTGTGGTTGCTGCCGCTAAGAGCAGCGATATGATAGCTTTTTTCATTTTCTCGTTGTTGTTTTTCGGCAGTGAGAATCAGTGGCTCCTGCCTTTATTCACATTCCAGTTCAAACTCGTCGACATACAGCGTGCTGCCCACCGCTCCGATGAACAGGTCGCCGTCCTTGCTCGAACTTGCCACTATGACGATGCTGTAGCCGTTGAGGTTTATCAGCTGCTTCAGGAATTCGGGGTCGGTGGTGTCGAATCCGTCCTTGTATACGAATGGGATGTCAAACTGCGTCCACTCCGGCGTCTTGTCTATATCGCCCATATCGGCGATTGCCACGATATACTTGTTCTTCTTCACGTCGCCGCCGTTGAGCACGAAAGCGTTGCCTGCATCGTCATGGTTGCGGTAGAGTACGGCGTAGATTGCGCCCTTGTCCTTGGCTCCATCCACCACTTGGTATTTCTTGTTGGTCACCTTGTCTGCCGGCGTGTACTTATACCATCCCTTGAAGCGTTTCGGTATGCGGTTGAAGGGCTTTCCGAAGCGGGTGGTCATCATCGTTGCGGTGAGCGCCTTTGTGGCGTCAAACTCGCCGATGAACATGTTTCCGGCGGCTATCGGGCGCTTCACGGCCACTCCCCAGTTGCCGGTTTCCTTCGTTTCCAGCTTCATGTATTTTCCCGAAGCGGCGCCGAGCGGTCCCTTGCCGTCCGCCATAGGCACGGTGGGGTATTCGTCCGGCTTCTTGTTGGAGTTGTCGGGCGAGAGTTTGAATCCGGCGTTGCCTGATGCCCAGCAGTCCACGCGGCTGCCGAAAGAGTTGTAGTCATACCATACGTAGTATTTCTCCACTCCGCTCTCGGCATACGCCTCATAGTTTTCGAAACTGTATTTCAGTGGCAGCTCGCCCTGGTTCTTCACCTTGAAGTCTATGGTGTACTTCCTCGTCCAGTTGCCGTCTTCCGACGTCACGGTGTAGACGTGCTGCTGCTCCGCCGAGAAGTCCAGCTCCGTTCCGCTTGCCGGCGACACGGTTGCTCCCGGCGTAAGGGTGAACATCGGTGCCACGCGGCTCATGTCCACGCCCTCATTGACATAGAATGTTATGTCGGTATTGCTTGGCAACACGTTCACGAGCGTGTCCGTAACCTGCGGGAACATCACGAGCGGGTCGTCGAGATGCACGTAAGCCTGCTGTATGTCACACTCGGCGTTGAGCGGTTCGTCCTTGAAGCAGGATGTGAGCATGGCGCATCCCACCACCGACGACAGAATAATAATTGAATGCCTCATTAATCTTTCGTATATTGTTCTATTGTTTTGATGAAAATTCGGGACAAAGTTACTCCAAAATTCGTTATGAAACAAGAATATAGCGCCAAATCGCGTTATTTCCGGGGGAGAAAGCCAGCAACGCAGCACACATTACATCATGATTTTTAAGGTCTTACGCTTAATACAGCTTACACTAACGAACATTTTGACACACTTTTTCTAACGAATAAACAACCAAACTCCACACTTTTTCTGACGAATAATCAGTCAATCCACACACTTTTTCTGACGAATAAACAACCAAACTCCACACTTTTTCTAACGAATAATCAGTCAATCCACACACTTTTTCTGACGAACAAACAATCAAACCCCACACTTTTTCCTACGAATAATCAGTCAATCCACACACTTTTCCTGACGAACAGGCATATCCCCCACCCTCTGACAAACAAAATCCCGGACCCTCCTTTGACGGAGAATCCGGGAATATCGCTGTTGCGCCATTCCTGCCAACGCAGGCGGCTGCAGATTACTTGCTAATCTTGGCTGTCTTGCCCTCGGCTGTACGGATGATGTATACGCCGTGCTGGCTGCCGAGCTTCACGCGGCGGCCGCTCAAATCGAAGATACCTGCAACAGATTTCTTTGCGTTTGCATTAACGCCACTGATTGCAGAAGACTCTCCCTGCTTGGTGTAGTTGAGAGTATAAGTCATTGTGTTCTGATAGTCGCCTGAAATGAATGAGTAGTAAACAGGAAGTACTCCGTTCTCCTCTTCACCCATAGAAACAGAAGTGACATAATCCTTAGCGTTTACCACGCTCGCCAATTTTGAAGCATCAAAATCACCTGTTCCGCTAATTGCATACTCATTATTTGAAGCATCAAACGCCTGCAGATCCTTGCCTGCGTATGAGATAGATGTTGGCAAATAGTTATAAACCAGCTCCACATCGTCGATATACAAGCAGTCCGGGTTCTTCTTATCAGTGCTACCACCGCCAGGAACGGAGCATGTAGACATGGTGAGCAGGATTGCCCTTGCCTTCAGCGTAACGTCGTCATCCATCTTGGCGTATTCAAACGGCAATGTGATCTGCTGCCACTCGCCGTTGTTCGTGCCGATGGCTGTGTTGCTTGCCTTGCTGCATACGTTCTTGTATGTCACAGTCGGGTCCTCAGGATCCTGGTAGTAGCTGCCGTCGGTGATTACGGCAGACATTGTTGCCGTGATGCCGGCCTTGCCCGGAACATACTTCACCCATGCCGACACTGCGTCTGGCCTTGCCACGAGAGCTGTATAGAAAGGATCGCCTGCGCTGTCCTTGTCTGTCTTGCTCATGTCGATATACGAGTGGTTGCTCGGATCGCTCTCTATGGCACTGCCTGCCGAGATGCGTCCGGTAGAGATTGTTCCGTTTGCCGACTTCCCCATAACTATCGACGAGAACACCTTGACTGATTTCGTACCTGTTGTACCTGGGCGCACATCCTTGGATTCCTCTGTATGCGAACCTCCTGCAAACGAGGCCAAGCTACCGTCACAGCTCAGGAAAGAATGCCAACCATCCGGCTCATAGCCTTTTGCAAAGCTAATCTTCTCTGCACGGAAGCGCTCGAAGCCGGAGTTTGCAATCTGACCTACTTCGTCTGCACGATCGCCGAAGTGTACCTTGATGATTCCGAATTCTTTGGCAGTCATGTCAATGAGGATTACGGCATTGAGCTTGCCGTTCTGCACGGAACCCTTCACGAATACCTGCATCGGACCCATATCCGGACCAAACCATTCTTTAACCGAAGCATCATCACCCTTGTCGATAACCAGGGTTTTCTTGTCGCCGAATACAGAAGTAAGAGGCTTCTTGTCCATAGCGACGCCCTTCAGATTGATTGTTCCGATAGGCATTCCGGCGAAAGTGAAGTTCTTGAGCGAGAGGTCGCAAGTACCGTCCGCTCCTTCCGTATAGCTCACGGTAGTCTCGCCCGAAGGCATTGTGCTTCCGTTAAGAGTAACGCTCAGCGGACCATTATAGTCCGTTGCGCCAACTGTTGCGGCAAAGAGTGCCGATGTCAATAGAGTAAAAATTTTCTTCATATCTATTCTTTAAATAATGTATGTCTGTTCCTTGTCTGCCTCCACACGGCTTCACACGTACCCCCTGTGCGGCTTGTGGCGGACATAATATATGCAAAATTACATATAAAAACGTTCTGTTCCTCTTTAATCTTCTGATTTTTACGTTTTTATAACTATTATATCCAATAAAGGCGAAGTTTAGACCACATAGACGAGTCAACTTATCAATCCTTGAAATCCAGTTCCAGCTCACGGCTGCCTCCCAACAGATTGAAGCTCATGCGATGATAAGGCGTCGTGCCATACTCGCGGATGGCCTCGCGGTGCTTCTTCGTGGGATAACCCTTGTTGCCCTGCCAGTCATACTGGGGGTATTCCACGGCAAGCCCGTCCATATAGTCATCACGATAGGTCTTGGCGAGGATGCTCGCTGCGGCAATCGACATATATTTGCCGTCGCCCTTCACGATGGTGGTATGCGGCAGGTCGCGGTAGGGCTTGAAGCGGTTGCCGTCCACTATCACCGCCTCGGGACGAACCTTCAGTCCGTCGAGCGCACGGTGCATGGCAAGGATGCTCGCATTGAGGATATTGATGCGGTCTATCTCCTCGGGCGTGACGATACCCACCGCCCACGCCACGGCATCCCTCTCGATTATCGTGCGCAACTGCTTGCGCTTGTGGTCGGTGAGTTTCTTCGAGTCGTTGAGGAGTTCGTTCTCATAGTCGCGGGGCAGTATGACGGCTGCCGCAAACACGCTTCCGGCAAGGCATCCGCGCCCGGCTTCATCGCAGCCCGCCTCTACGAAGTCCTCGTAATAATGATTCTTCAGCATATCTTTTCTATTACTTATTTTAATAATATACGCCGTTTTCCACATTTTATTGTATGCAGCAAACAAGGATTCCCTACAGATTCTTAACAAAAAAAGGCATGAAAGTGAACCTATTGTGCAAAAAACCGACATAATTTTGCAGCAGAAACAATAAATCAAAATAAAAGGAAAGGAAAACGATTATGGAAAAGAACATCACAATTACCGCCAACGATATCAGCAACCGCGAATTCGGTCTCTCTGAACTGTGGAAAAGTTTCTCCGAATGGGCGTCAACGCCTGCAAGACTGCTCGCAAGATACTATTCCTCGGTATTGGAGCGCGACATTACCATGCGTCAGACATGGCGTCTGATAGAGGTACAGATTGCCTTCTTCGCCGGTATCTTCCCTGCCGACTTCTCCGTAGCCCTGAGACTCCTGGCCGCCGCCTGGTTCATCTCGGCACTGCTCCGCTGCAAGCGCGCCCTGTCAGCCAAATAAGCAGTCCCCGTAAGTTCCGCTCCCTCCGGCTGCAACTACAAGAGTTGCCACAAGGACAGGAACAGCAACAAGAATCCAAGCCATAATTATAACATAGTCCCTTGGTGGTCTATGCCATGAAACACACATTCATCTTATCACTCATTCAAAGTCCGCCCCATCCGGCGGACTTTCTTTTTATCTACGCCCCATTATGCCCCGCCAATGTTTATCTATCTTTCCGCTTGTGCCCCTCCGCTTTTTGTTCTGAATAAAGAGGAAAGATACCCCTCCTTATCAACTCGTCTACTCGTCTAATAAAAAAAAACTTTTTTCTTTTTTTACCCTCACACCCTCACTTTTCGTC
>OLSD01000346.1_pt1 | contig 49557 bp, 49 predicted proteins | sample 1672211 | NCBI WGS metagenome assembly OLSD01 (sample SAMEA3136659, study PRJEB25190) | human gut metagenome | reverse complement strand
AAATAGAGCCTCGACCCATTCTCGTTTTCAAAGAATGAGCCAAGGCTCTATGTAACAGGATACCTGATATTAAATTTTTGCAGAATTCGTCAGAACTCGCCAAACGAACCTGACACTGTTTTTCATTCCGTTTCAGCCGGATTTTTGCCGAAAATCTGTCAAGGATATGGGGCTAATTTCCCCTCCAAAATGGCCTTCTGTAAACCCATTTTCCCACCCATTAGGCTCAAAAATAGGCCGTAAACCCATGGTAAACCCATCAAAATGGGTTAATTTGAAGTCAAATTTCCTCAAATTTCACCATCGGAATCAGGCGATTTCAGGCATAGAAAAAGCCCGGAAAATGGCGTATTTCCGGGCTTTTTTAGCATTATTAAGCTGTAGATTATCGCTTGCTGAACTGCGGAGCGCGACGAGCGGCTTTGAGGCCGTACTTCTTGCGCTCCTTCATACGAGGATCGCGGGTCAGGAAACCGGCCTTCTTCAGGACGGTGCGGTACTCGGGGTTGACCAGCAGCAGGGCGCGGGCCACACCGTGGCGCAGAGCGCCGGCCTGACCGGAAACGCCGCCACCTTCAACGGTGGCAACGATGTCGACCTTGCCGAGTTCCTCGGTAGCGGCCAGGGGCTGACGGACGACCATCTTCAGGGTCTCGAGGCCGAAATACTCGTCGATGTCGCGGCCGTTGATGGTGATGGCGCCGGTACCGTTCTGGAAGAGGTGAACGCGGGCGACGGAGGACTTTCTACGGCCGGTGCCGTACAGATAAGGCTTCTTGGACTGATACATTCTTCTCTTCCTCCTTAGACTTCGTAAGCTTCGGGCTTCTGAGCCTGCTGCTCGTGGGTGTCACCAGCGTAGATGTGCAGGCGCTTCAGGGAGTCCTTGGTCACGGTGTTGCGGGGCATCATGCCGCGCACGGCCACGCGCATTGCGAGCTCGGGCTTCTCCTCCATGAGGATGCGGTACTTGGTCTCCTTCAGGCCGCCGACCCAACCGGAGTGCGTACGATAGTACTTCTGCTCCATCTTGTTGCCGGTGAGGATAGCCTTGGAAGCGTTGATGATGATGACGTTGTCGCCGCAGTCGGCGTGCGGGGTATAGGTGACTTTGCGCTTGCCGCGGAGCAGATCAGCCGCAGCAACGGCGGTCTTGCCCATGGGCTTGCCGGCAGCATCGATGACGTACCACTTACGCTCGATGTTGCCCTTGTTCGCCATAAAAGTGGACATGGTGTGTTTCCTCCATTTGATCTATGAATGAAAGCTCGTGCTTTACATTTTCTTTGTCCCTTGGTAAAATCGGAACGAGTCTATTTATAGCATTCCCGCGCAGAAATGTCAACACCATTTTAATTTAGCGCAGACAATGCTCGCAAATGCTTTGTTTTTCTCCAATTATCTCTTGAATTCTAAAATCGCAAAATCAAATTCTTTTGTTTTTCTCAAGGAGTTACACCTATGCAGGAAATTTTAGGGCTTGTACGCCGCTGCGTCACGGACTATGACATGATCGAATCCGGCGAGACCGTTGCCGTCGGCGTTTCCGGCGGCAAGGACTCGCTCGTCACGCTCACCGCGCTCGCACGCCTTTGCAAATTCTACCAGAAGCCTTTCCGCGTCGCCGCCATCACGGTCGAAACGGGCGTGCCGGGCATGAACTTTGACGCGGTCGCCGACTACTGCGAAACGCTCGGCGTAGCGTATATCCGCGTGAATGTGCCGATCTACGAGGTCGTCTTTCTGGAGCGCAAGGAGAAAAATCCCTGCTCACTGTGCGCAAAGCTCCGCCGCGGCGCGCTCTCCACGGCGATGAACGAGCACGGCATCAAGAAGATCGCGCTCGGTCACCACTATGACGACGCAGTGGAAACGCTTTTGATGAATCTTCTCTTCGAAGGGCGCATCGGCTGCTTCCAGCCCGTTACTTACCTCAGCCGCACGGACGTGACCCAGATCCGCCCGCTGCTCTATGTCAAAGAGCAGCAGGTGCGCAGCGCCGCCGCCAAGCTGGATCTTCCCATCGTACACAACCCCTGCCCTGCCAACGGCGAAACACGCCGGCAGGAGGTCAAGGAACTGATCGAGTCGCTCTCGATGCGCTACCCTGACCTCAAGCAGAAGCTCTTCGGCGCGATGCAGCGCTATCCGCTCTACGGCTGGGACACAAAAAATTCGGAAAAGTGACGTTGTCACTTTTCCGAGAATATTTCACTGCGCTTTGTGCCTCGGTTGGCCTCTGAAAGAGGCCAATTCGACACACGCTTCGCGCAAAGTGTTTTCTGCCACGCGCATGTCGCGGCAGAAAACGATTAAAATCTTTTCGTGCCTATGGGCACGAAACTCTACGAGGCTTTTGTCCTATGTACATTAAATAAACACCAGCCTCAGCAAGATCAGCAGCGCAAGGCCCGGCACGCCAAGGACGGCGATCACAAGCGCGTTGAAGAGATTCAGCCCCAGTGAGAGCCTTGCCAGCACGCCCAACACGTTCAGCAGCCCCAAGAGGGCAAAGCCGAGCAGCGTGTTAACGAGCAGCTTGCCTGTGAGCTTCAGAGGCGCCGCAAACAGCTTGAGCAGCGCCAGCAGCGCAAACACGCCGAGCAGGACGAGCAGCACCTTTTCTGTTATTCCCATTTCACCGCCCCCTCGCTGCACGTTTTGCACACAGCCCTGCCGCCTCGTTCCTTGATCTGCCGCAGCAGATAATCATAACGCGAAAGCTCGGCGTTGATCTCATATACGCAGGCGTCGACCAGCTCCGGCTCGCAGACCGCGTTGAAGCGGGCATACGCCTGCGAGAGCGCCACGCGCGTGTCGCTCAGCTCGCTGAACAAGTCCTGCATGGATGCGTCGCGCGCGATGTCGCAGCGCAGCAAATTGACCTTTCGCATTGTTCCGCCCTCCCATACCTTTGCAAAGTCAGTGTATGGAAAGTATGGACAAATATTCCTCTTTTCAAACAAGGAGCCTGCCATGGAGCACGAAAACTATATGCGCGAAGCGCTTCTTCTTGCGCGGGAAGCCGCAGCGGAGGGCGAGGTGCCCGTCGGCTGCGTCATCGTCAAGGACGGTGAGATCATCGGCCGCGGCCGCAACCGGCGCGAGGAAAAGCAGCGCACCTCTTCCCACGCAGAGATGGAGGCCATCGCGCAGGCAAACGAAGCGCTGAAGTCGTGGCGGCTCGACGGCTGCGCGCTCTATGTAACGCTTGAGCCCTGCCCCATGTGCGCGGGCGCGATCATCAACGCCCGTATTCCGCGCGTTTTCTACGGCGCGCGCGATGAGGCGATGGGCGCCTGTGGCGGCGTGCTGAACCTTTTTATGGAGCGCTTCCCCTTCCGCCCCGCGCTCGTGGGCGGCATTCTCAAAGATGAGTGCCAGGCCGTGCTGGCAGATTTCTTCCGCACCCTGCGATAAGCATCAAAAGAAATCATTCATTTAATACTTTTGTAACACTTTTCCCCGAACTTTGTTAACATGCGTCCCTTATCTTAATAGTTGCAAGAGACAATAGCTTCTTTTCATCCAATCTTCCATCTTATAAGAAAAGGGACGCCGTGAGGCGTCCTTTTTCGTTTTCTTTCGACATTTCTGTGTCTCTGTGCCTTCACGGGTCAAAATCCGCCGCCGCACCGATGGCAAGTGCAATGCACGCGCCGCCTGCGTAAAAGAGAATCTCAGAAAGTGCCGGGCGCGCCGCCAGAGCCGCGGCGCAGAGGATCACGCTCAGAGAGCTTGCGGGCATCAGCAGCCGCGGCGCACCGCCGCGGAAGGCAAAGGCCGCAAATTCGAGCAGCAGCACCGTCAGCGCTGCGAGCGCCAGCGTTTCGACATCATAGTGGCGCAGCACGGGGTCGGCCGCGTGCTCGCGATAGAAGAGGATCAGCGCAAGCACCATCGCGCACACGGGCACGAGCAGCACAACGCCGGGGAACTCCGCCTTGCGCCGCAGCGCGGCCACGGCGTACAGCAGGCATGCCGCACCGACAGCCAGAAAGGCTGAAAGCGCCATCGTAGCGGTCGTGCGAAGGGAGAACACCATCGAGTACACCGCCGAGCCAATGAGCGCAAAGCAGCCGAGCACCGTCAGCATCACGGCAAGCGTGGAGCGGTCAAAGGCAAAGTATAAGTCCATGCCGCCGCACAGCTCGCGCTGCGCGGGGTAACGCCGCGCCATAACGAGCGCGATGACTGCCGCAACGATAAGCACCGCAGGCAGCGCCATGGTGTTCAGGTCCATCGGGACGGGCAGCCCGTTCGCATCAAAGCCCGCAGCGAGCAGACGGAGACGCGCAAACGCCGCTGCCACAGAAAACAGCGCCAGCAAAAGCCAATGAAGAATTTTCACAAAACCGAACCCTTTCCTTTTCCGGAATACGGCGCGCACGGCGCCGGAAAATATCTGTCCCATCATGATAGCACACTCATTCCCGTTTGTCCATGAATCATTTCACGGACAAGTCTGTCATATAGTGATAAAAAGCTCTCACCAGAGCAACTGCGGCAAACCGTCTGCAAGGAGGAACACATTTTGAAACAGCTCTTTCGCATTACGCTTCTGCTCATCGGCTTCATCTGGATCCTCGCCTGGGCGGCGGCAGGCCGCTTCGATAGCGCCGCCGCTCCCGCCGCCGACGGCGAATCCTCCGTTTCTTCCGGTGAACCGGCCGCCCCTGGCGAACGCGACAGCGCAGATCTTCTGCACGTTCTGATCCGGGGCGAGGTGCAGGAGATGGACATGGGCACATACCTTCTCGGCGTGCTGCGCGCGGAAATGCCCGCCTCGTTTGAAGAAGAGGCGCTCAAGGCGCAGGCCATCGCCGCACGCACCTACACGCTCTACCGCATCCGCGGCGGCGGCAGCGCCAACCACCCCGATGCCGATGCCTGCGATGACCACACCTGCTGCAAGGCGTACTTGAGCGCCGAGCAGGCCGCGGCGAACTGGGGCAGCATGGCCGTTTACTATGAAGAAAAGCTTGCGCGCGCCGTGAGCGAAACCGATGGTGAGGTGATCCTCTATGACGGCGCGCCGATCCTTGCCGTCTTTTTCTCCTCCGCCGACGGCAGCACGCAGGGTGCGGGCGACGTGTGGCTGAATGACCTTCCCTACCTCCAGAAAGTCTCAAGCCCCGAAACGGAAGAGCTCGTGCCGAACTACTACTCCGTTTCGACCTTTACGGCGGCGGAATTCAAGTCTCTCTTCCTTGCCGCAAAGCCGGACGCTGATCTCTCCGGCAATCCAGATGGGTGGATCCGCGACATCGTGCGAAACGACTCGGACTATGTCGCCTCCGTCACGGTCGGCGGTGTCAAGCTGCGCGGAAACGACCTGCGCACCATTCTCTCGCTGCGCTCGCCCTCGTTCACTGTGGCATACAAGGACGGTTCCTTCACCTTCCACGTCACGGGCTACGGCCACGGCGTCGGCATGAGCCAGTACGGAGCGAATATTCTTGCCAAACAGGGGCTTTCCGCCGAAGAGATCGTGCAGCACTATTTCTCCAACACCACGGTCGGCTATTATGGCATCTGAGCACTGCGCAGATATTGCAAAGCGGAGAAAAAATTGTTATAATTACAAGATTCAATGACGGGAGGCGAAACGTATGAAGGGAAAACGGTTTTTGTGTCTGCTGCTTGCAACGCTGCTGCTTTTTACGCTTGCGCCCGCCAAGACGGAGGCTGAAACGACCGTATACTTTACCGCGGTCAATGATCAGCTCCTCCCGGATCTCAGCGACGGAACGATGCCCTTTTGGTCAGGCGGGCGGCTGTATGTTCCCTACACAGCGATCGCCGGCACAGACCTGGGACTCTTCTATTCCCGCAGCCGCGACAAGAGCACCGCCGTTGTTTACCGGCAGGGCAGCGCGCTGACCTTTGACTTTGCCGCCGGCACCGTCACCGACCAGAACGACCGCCAATACAGCGGAGCAGCCATCGTGCGCGGCGATGTGGTATTTTTGCCGCTTGACCTTTTAACGCAATTTTTCTCGCTTGATTACAGCTACACGCGCGTGACCTACGGATACCTTGTGCGTCTCAAGAGCGACACCGTCGTGCTCTCGGACGCAAAATTCATCGATGCCGCCGCCATGTCCATGGAGCAGCGCTACAACGACTACATGAAAACGCACAATGGCTCCAATAGCACAGATACTCCTCCGGATACCGACACGGACAATGACCGCAATCTTGTCTGCCTCACCCTGCGCGTAACGGACGAGAGCGTTTCGAACACGCTGCTTGACACGCTTGTCAAAGAAAACGCGAAAGCAACGTTCCTTTTCTCGGAAGAGCAGCTCTCCTCGCTCGGCGATCTGCTGCGCCGCATCGTCATCAGCGGCAGCGCCGCCGCGCTGTACATCGATGCCTCCGGCGGCAGCGCGCGCACGCTCAGCGCGATCGAGCGCGCAAACGGCGCTCTCTGGACGGCATGCAACGAAAAAACACGGCTCGTCTACCTCTCCGACACATCGGACGAAACGCTGCGCGCCGTGCGCAGGGCGGGCTACTGCCCCATCGTTTTCGATCTGGATTACCGTGTTGATCCGCCCGTCGCTGGCGACATTCTCCGCAAGGCCCGCTCCGGCGGCTGCATCGCTTACCTGGGCAGCGATGCCAACCTTCAGGAAAACTGGAGCGCACTGCTCGCCCGCCTGTGTTCCTCTTCTCGGCCGGTCACTGCACTCAACGAGCTTTCCGCCGCAAAAGAAACGTGACGTTTTAACAGAATGTTCAGGAAAAAACCGCAGTTTCGCGTATAATAGTGATACCAATGACCATCACAGAAGAAAGGCACACGGTCGTGTGAAAGGGGATAAGAGCATGGCACGCAATATTCTTGTCGTAGAGGACGATAACAATATTTCCAACCTCATCAAAATGTATCTCGACAAAGAGGGCTTTGAAGTCCGCATCGCAGCCGACGGCGGCAAGGCGGTAGAAGAATTCAAGGAAAAAGAGCCGGATCTCGTGCTGCTTGACGTGATGCTCCCCGTGCTCGATGGTTGGGGCGTATGCGCCAAGATCCGCGAAACGTCCAAGTGCCCGATCATCATGCTCACTGCCAAGGGTGAGGTCAACGACCGCATTCATGGCCTCGAGATGGGCGCGGACGACTATGTTGTCAAGCCCTTTGAGATGAAAGAGCTGCTTGCGCGTATCAACGCGGTACTGCGCCGCAGCGAGATCCCCGACGACACACACAAACGCCTCGTTTTCGACAAGCTCGTCATCGACCTTGACTCCTATGAGCTGATCGTGGACGGCAAGAAGATCGACACACCGCCTAAAGAGCTGGAGCTTCTCTATCATCTCGCCGCCACGCCGAACCGCGTTTACACGCGCAATCAGCTGCTCGACGAGGTTTGGGGCTTTGACTATTTCGGCGACTCGCGCACGGTGGACGTACACGTCAAGCGCCTGCGCGAAAAGGTCGAAAATGTCAGCGATCAGTGGGCGCTCAAGACCGTTTGGGGCGTGGGCTACAAATTTGAAGTGAAGTAATTGAGCATGCCGGAAGAAAACAAAGAGAAAAAACAGAAAAAAGGCTGGTTCCTGAAGGCCAGAACGCGCTGCCGCACGATCTACTGGCAGAATTTCCTGCTCACAGCCAGCGTCGTCATGCTGACGCTGGCGCTGCTCGGCAGTGCATTCTTCGCGCTGACATATTCCTATGCCATCGACGAGCGCAGCGAGGAGATGCAGAGCAAGGCGAGCGTCGTTTCGCACATGGTCTCATCTTACATGGAAAGCGGCTCGCTCACAGGACTGCGCGAACTGGCTGATTTTGCCTCCAGCGTAACGGACGCGCAGTTTCTCATCTGCAACGCAGACGGGAACCTGCTGCTGACGACTGACCCCTCGCTCGCCAATCGCGTACTCACCGTGCCGAAGGATGTCTCCGAGGGAGCGATGAGCAGCGAACCATACGCGGTGCGCACCACGCTCGGCAGCATCTATGCGGATACACACTTTGTTGTCGGTGTGCCGATTGAATCCGGCGGCGCGACCGTCGGCTTTGTACTGGCTGTGACCGGCGCACGGGCGCTGACGACGATGTGGCGCACTTTCATCGGGCTTTTCTTTATGACGGCGGTGACGGTGCTGCTGCTCTCCTTCGTTGTGAGCGCGTGGGTCAGTATGCGCCAGTCGCACCCCATTCATGAGATGGCGGAAGCGACCCGCCGCTTTGCCGACGGCAACTTTGATGTGCGCATGCACAACTACGCCGGCGTGACGGAGATCACTGAGCTGGCCGACGCCTTCAACAACATGGCCGACTCCCTCCAGGAAACGGAGCGACAGCGCCGCGAGTTCATCGCCAACGTTTCCCACGAGCTCAAGACTCCGATGACGACCATTGCCGGCTACACGGACGGCATTCTCGACGGCACGATCCCGCCCGAGCAGGAGAAGGAATATCTGCGCATCATTTCGGACGAATCGCGGCGCCTGTCCCGTCTTGTGCGCCGCATGCTTGAGGTCTCGCAGCTCCAGTCGCGCGATCTCAACCGCACGAAGGCGCCGTTCGACGTGTGCGAGAGCATGCGCCGCGTGCTCATCTCGATGGAAAAGAAGATCACCGACCGCGGGCTTGATGTGGACGCCGACATTCCCGACAGCGGCATCATGGTGCTCGGCGACAATGACCTCATCACGCAGGTCATCTACAATCTGCTGGAAAACGCGACCAAATTTGCCCGCAAAGGCTCCGCGCTCTACCTCGGTGTGACCACTTCAAACGGCAAAGCGCTTGTTTCCGTGCGCAACGAGGGCGACACCATTCCCGCCGAGGAGATCCCGCTGCTTTTTGAGCGCTTCCACAAGAGCGATAAGTCCCGCTCCGAGGATAAGGACGGCGTGGGGCTCGGGCTCTACGTGGTCAAAACCATTCTCGATCAGCATAAGGAGCACATCGCCGTCACGAGTGAAAACAGCTTGACCACCTTCACCTTTACCGTCACGCTGGCCGGTGGGCAGATCGCCCCCCAGTGAGTCCCCCGACAGGAGAAATAATCACTATGGATCAGGAAAATCAGAATCTTCCTCAAAGCGGCAGCACCAATGAGCCGCAGGAGGTCGTGCTGCGCTACGAGGCGCGCATCACTCCCATCGTGGAGCGCTATGTGCAGCCCACGCCGCTGCCCGGACAGCCCAAAGCCGCCGCGCCGCGCAGAAAAAGAAAGGGTCTCAGGATCTTTCTTTTCTGCATGCTCGGTCTGCTCCTCATCAGCGGCGGCATCACGGCTCTGTGCCTCAGCGGTGTGTTCGACAGCCACGACTCCTATTTTGACAATCATTTCGAGCATCGCAATGACGCCGAATCCTACGACAATTCAAACCACGGCGAAACGACCATCAAACGCTTGCCCAACACCGACAAGGTCAAGCTCCGCTACAGCGAAACGCACGGCGAGGCGCTGAGTATTCAGGAGGTCTATCAGAAGGTCAATCCATCCACCGTCACGGTGTTTGCCTCCATGAACGACGGCAGCGCCATGGTCGGCACGGGCGTCATTTTCACGTCCGACGGTTATATTCTCACAAACGCGCATGTCATCGCGGGCGGCGCTGAGTGTTATGTCGTACTCGACACAGGCAAGAACTACCGCGCCAGCCTTCTGGGACTGGACGAAGAAAAGGATCTTGCCGTCATCAAGATCGCCGCCAAAGACCTCCCCGCTGCGGAGTTTGGCGATTCCGATGCGCTGACCGTCGGCGATACCGTGTACGCCATCGGCAATCCGCTCGGCGTGGAGCTGCGCGGCACGCTGACCGACGGCATTGTTTCGGCCATCAACCGCGATGTAGACGTTGACGGCATCACAATGACGCTCATTCAGACGAATGCCGCACTCAACAGCGGCAACTCCGGCGGCCCACTCATCAGCGTATACGGACAGGTCGTCGGCATCAACACGATGAAGATGGGCTCCTCCTCCACCGTAAGCGTAGAGGGGCTCGGCTTCGCTATTCCCATCGCGTCGACCGCTTACATGATCAATGATCTCATCGCCTACGGCGAGATCCACGGCGAGGTGATGATCGGCGTCTCGGTGCAGATCGCACCCGTCACGCTCGACAGCGGCGAGACTGCGCTGCTCGTCATGGAAGTCACGCCCGGCGGCCCCGGCGACGAGGCCGGCATTCAAAAGGGCGATCTCATTTTGAAGGCAGACGGTGAGTCGCTGACCAAATCCACCGACCTTCTCCGTGTCCGCCGCCGCCACGAAGCGGGCGAAACGCTCAGCCTTCTGGTCGAGCGCGACGGCAGACGCTTCACTGCGGACATTGTTCTGCGGGAAAGCACATCGTAAGTCTTGCAAAGGAGCTGTCATGAAAAAGAAACAGGGCTATGCGCTCGGTTCGCTGCTGCTCGGCGCTGCCTCCTGGCTGTGTCTGCTGGGTCTGCGGCGCATTGAAAAGCGCATGAAAAAGAAACAGGAAAAATGATAGAAAACCACACCGCGGAAGCTCTTCCGCGGTGTGGTTTTCTTTATTCCTCTGCTCTTCCGGTTTTCAGGGCCTGCTTATGCCTTTCGGATTTTCCGCTGTAATCGAATGCGGTCGGCGATCATGGCAATGAACTCTGAGTTGGTCGGCTTTCCCTTTGTGTTGGAAACCGTGTAGCCAAAATAGTGCTGGAGCGTTTCAAGGTCTCCGCGATCCCATGCGACTTCGATCGCATGACGCACGGCGCGCTCGACGCGCGAAGGTGTGGTGCTGTAACGGCGCGCGACCTCCGGATAGAGCACCTTCGTCACCGCATTAATCACGTCCATGTCCTGCACCGCAATGACGATCGCCTCGCGCACATACTGGTAGCCCTTGATGTGCGCAGGTACGCCGACCTCGTGGATCACCGCCGTGACCTCGCGTTCAAGTGACTGGGATTCGCTCTCGCTCTCTTCCCCTTCGTTCATCGCGCGGCGCATCTGCTCCAACAGCGAAGCCGTTTCACAGGGCTTAGGCATGAAGAAGGACACGCCGCGGCTCATCGCCTGCGCAACGATCTGGTCGCGATAGAGCGCCGAGACAATCAGGCTCTTCACCTGCACCTTCGCCTTTTCCAGCTGCTTGAGCACGCCGAAGCCGTCCAGTCCCGGCAGCAGCAGATCCATGACAAGGAGCTGTGGTCTCTTCTCCTGCACAAGCTGAGCGGCCGCCAATCCGTCGGCCGCGCTTCCCACTACGTCGAATCCCTCCGCGTTTTCCAATGTCTGCTGCAGTGCCGTGCGAAACTCCTCGTTCGCATCTGCCAATACGACTGTAATCCTGTTCTCCATGTCATCCCGTCCTTTTTACACAAGTTTAGATTGCCGGCCAAGCCGGTCGGCTAAACAGCAAAATATGACGTCTTCATTCTGCCATGGCATAAAGTTAACATATTCGGACAGCGTTTTCAAGCAGTTTTTGTCGAAAATAGCTATCTTTTTTGCATTTTTCCATCTAAAATCAGCTATTTTCACACTTCCTTAACAGAATGCCATCTCTACCGGAGCGGTGGGTTATGCCGTCTGCAATCCGGCGGCAGCAAGCATATTTTCAATAAAAATGCCATAACCTCTTGTCGGGTCGTCCAATAAAACATGGGTCACTGCGCCGACGATCTTCCCGTCTTTTAAAACAACACTCCCACTCATTCCCGGTACTATGCCGCCGGTCTGCGCAAGCAGCGCCTCATCCGTCACGTGCAGCAAAAAGTTGCGCGTGCTGCCGGAAGACGAGTAGATCTTTTCGATCTCAATGTCGTATGCGCGTGTTTCTTTGCCCTCCACGGTTGCAAGGATCTGCGCTTTTCCGGTTTTTCGCTCGCTTTTTCCGGCAATGGGCAGCGCCTGCGTGCGAAGCTTCTCTGCGTCCTCGGCGGAAAGTTTTCCAAAAATACCGCTCTCGGTATTGGCAAAAAGCGTACCGCTGTCACGCGTCAGGTCAAAATCGCCCTTGAGTTCTCCCGGCGCGGCGCGCTCGCCTCGTTTCACCGCCTTGACCGATGCGTCCATGATACTGCCGTGGTCAAGCGGCAGGAGCTTTCCCGTATCCGTATCTGTCACGCCGTGTCCCAGTGCGCCGAAAATGCCGCTCTCCGGGTCGTAAAAGGTCATCGTGCCGATGCCCGCCATGCTGTCGCGCACCCATGCGCCGAGGCGGTAATCACCGCTTTCGTCCTTCTCCGGCGCTGCGCGCAGCTCCAGCGTGCGGCTGCCGCGCTTGACGGTCAAAGCCGCAGCGTCCGCGCCGTTTTCTGCCAAAAGCCGACGAAATTCTTCGATCGTATCAAGCTCCTGTCCGCCGACAGCGGTGATCACGTCGCCTTCTTTCAGCCCGCAAGCCTTTGCAGGGCTTTCTCCGTCGGAAAGGCCGACGACGAGCACGCCGTCAGAAAAGAGCTTCACGCCGATGACCTGTCCCACGGGGATCAGCTCGCTGACCGTCCGTTCTGCCGCCTGCGCAGACGGCAGCATGAGCGCGGCGGCGGCAAAAAATCCCAGCAGGATCGCCGCCGCGCGCTTTCCGATGCAATGCGTTCCATCCATTCTCTCACCCCTTCAAAAAATGAGAGCGGGCGGCGCGTCCTGTGCGCGCAAGAAAGCAGCCGCCCGCCCAACGCCGGAAATTTTTTCTTTCTCATTTCTTTTTCTCTGTCCGGCGCATTTACTTTCTGCGCTTCGGGCAAAATTAAAAGGTGCAAAATTTTGATGCGTTGGCACCGGCATCTGAAAAAAGGACGGCATTGGGGGGGCAAAAAAATTCCGCAGACCAAAGTCTGCGGAATTTTGGAAATATTTTCGTTAGCGCTCGCGGTTGAAAATCTTGAAGATATCGTCGAACGGGTCGGGCTCAGCTTCGTGCTTTGCCTCTTCCTCTGCCTTTTCCTTATCGAAATCGAGCGGGGTAAGACCGGCAGCAGCCTCGCCGCTCTGCTCCGCCTGACCCTTTTCCTTGTTGAAGTCAAGCGCACCGGGCGCCTTGTCAAAGCCCGTGGCGATCACGGTGACGCGGATCTCATCGTCGAGCGTTTCGTCGAACGTAGCGCCGAAGATGGTGAGCGCATCGGGATGCACGGCCTCCTGCACGAGGGACGCCGCCTGCTCGACCTCGTCGAGACCGATGTCCATCGAGCCGGTGACGTTGATGAGCACGCCGTGCGCGCCGTTGATGGAGGTCTCCAGCAGCGGGGAGGAGATCGCCATGCGCGCAGCTTCCTCGGCCTTGTTCTTGCCTGCGGCGCGGCCGACGCCCATGTGGGCAAGGCCCGCGTCCTTCATGATGGCGGTCACATCGGCAAAGTCGAGGTTGATGAAGCCCGTGTCGCGGATGAGGTCAGAAATGCTCTGCACCGCCTGGCGCAGCACATCGTCTGCGATCTCAAAAGCGTTGGCAAAGGTGATCTTCTGATCGGTTGCATGCTTGAGCCGCTCGTTTGGAATGATAACGAGCGAGTCGACCTTGGTTTTGAGTTCATTGATGCCCGCTTCCGCCTGCGTCATGCGGCGGCGGCCTTCAAAGCCGAAGGGCTTCGTCACAACGCCGACGGTCAGAATGCCCGCCTCGCGCGCGATCTCGGCAACGATGGGCGCGCCGCCCGTGCCGGTGCCGCCGCCCATGCCGGCGGTGATAAACACCATATCCGTGTCTTCCAGCGCCTTGGCGATCTGGTTGCGGCTCTCTTCGGCGCTCTTGCGGCCGACCTCAGGATCAGAGCCTGCGCCCTGACCGTGCGTCAGCTTCTCGCCGATCTGGATCTTATCGGTAGCGGCGGAAACATTGAGCGCCTGCTTATCTGTGTTGACTGCGACAAAATCCACGCCGCGCGCACCGGTGCGCACCATGCGGTTAACAACGTTGTTGCCGCCGCCGCCAACGCCGATGACCTTGATCTTCACTACGTTCTCGGGGCCGGTTTCCAATCCGAATGCCATGTCGGTTCCTCCTGCAATCTGTTGTATGGGCAAAGCGCCTGACGATGCAAGCGCTACAATATCAGGTATTTGTTATCTTCATCATTGTATTACGGTTTTCCCGCGGGGTCAATAGCAATCGGCCATTTCGGAAAAACTTTTTTACGTCAACCTATGCTTTCTCACTCCGGGATAAAGCTGGCCTTGCCCTCCATCATCAGATTGATGATCCCCGTCTGGTTATCCTCAAGTTCACCCACCACTGTGCGCACATTTTCGAGCTTGTAGGCAATGTCCGCATCCCACGGCATCTTGACGGTAAAGCGGCCAAGATAAGTAAAGGTGATCGCCGTGCCGTCGCTCAAATCGACCTCGCCGATCATGGACATAAGCTGCTTATCCTCCGCCGTGCGCAGCAGCGCAAGGAGCCGCTCGAATTTGTACGAATCTTCTTCCGCAAACATCGCCTGCGCACCGACCTCCGGCGCGACAAGCGCGCAGCCTGTCACGCGCGCGCAGCCCTCGGGGATCTGCGCGGTGCGCTCAAGGAGCTTTCCCTCGTCGCTCATCAGCCACGTGCCGTCATTCTCTGTCAGCGCGGCAGACGCCGCGCACTCCGTTACCGTCAAGATAAGTGCATCAGGATATTTGCGGTTGATGCTGACGGTCTCCACATAGGGGAGCGCATCAAAAATAGCCTGTTTGACCTTATATTTGTTCAGCAGCACAAGGTTCTGTTCCTTCTGCACGCCGGCCGCCTCAATGAGCTGCTCCTTCGTATAGCGCTCGTTGCCTTCCACCATGATCAGGTCGATGCGGAAGAACATCGTCAGCGCGCCGAGAAATGCAGCGATCACGACCGCCAGGCACAAAAGTCTCAGCGGGAAAGGTGCTCTTCCCCGCCTGCGCCGCCTGTTTCTTCGCTTTGACGCCATAGTTTTCCTGCCTTTTTCTTCATTTGCTTATGGATCCGTTTCCCGCCGCACATGCGCGCCCAGTGCGCCGAGGCTCACCTCGATGCGCTCGTATCCGCGGTCGATATGCTCGATGCGCGAAATGCGCGTCAGCCCCCCGGCCTGAAGTCCCGCGATAACGAGTGCCGCGCCCGCACGAAGGTCGGTGCACTTGACGCGTGCGCCGTGCAGGTGCTCGCGCCCCGTGACCACAGCAACGCGTCCCGCAACGCGCACCTCCGCGCCCATGCGCGCAAGCTCATCGACGTGACGGTAACGGTTTTCAAAAATATTTTCTACAAAAACGGTGCTGCCTTCACTCTTGAGAAGAGCCGCCATCAGCACAGGCTGGGCGTCGGTCGGAAAGCCCGGATAGGGCGCTGTGCGCACCGGACGAATGGACTTGAGAACGCCGCTGCTGCGGAGAAACACCTCGTTCTCTTCGCTCCTGACAAGGCAGCCCGCCTCGCTCAGCGCGCCGGACACGGTCGAAAGCGGCCGCGTTTCAACGCCGCAAAGGCGCACCTCGCCCCCACAGCAGGCCGCAGCGCAGAGATACGTCGCGCCCACGATGCGGTCGGCGATGATGCGATAGGTCCCGCCGTGCAGCGCGCGCTTTCCCTCCACCGTGATGATCGAGCCGCCCGCACCGCGGACATTGCCGCCCATCGCGTTGATGAAGTTCTGCAAATCGACGATCTCCGGCTCGCGCGCGGCGTTGTAGATCGTCGTCACACCGTCTGCGCCGCAGGCGCAGAGGAGCGCGTTTTCCGTCGCGCCAACGCTCGGCATGGGTAAGTACACATCGCTCCCGAGGAGCCTTCCGCCGCGGCATTTGAGTTCGCCGCCCGTTTCCCTGATCTCCGCGCCCAGCGCGCGCAGCGCACCGAGGTGCAGGTCGATGGGGCGCGGCCCCAGCTCACAGCCGCCGGGATAGCAGATCGTCGCTTCCTTGCAGCGCGCTAAGATCGCGCCGAGAAAAATGACCGACGAGCGCATCTCGCGCATCAGTGCGTCAGGCACTGTACAGCGATCCATGCGTGCCGTATCCACCACAAGGGCGTCGCCCTCCCAGTGCGTACAGCAGCCCAGGTGCCGCAAAATGGCAACGGACGCCTCCACATCTCTGAGCTTTGGACAGTTTTCGATCACGCAGGTATCCGCGCACAAAAGCGTTGCCGCCAGGATCGGCAGCACGCTGTTTTTCGAGCCTTGTATCGTCAGTTCCCCGTACAGGCGCTCTCCGCCCTCTACCAACAGCTCACACATGGCATTCCCTCCCGCAAGCACATTACTTTTCCATCGTATGCTTTTGTGGGGAATGGGTGACTGCCGGCTTCTGCAGGGCAATAGTAGTTCATTTTCAGTATAGTCATTTTCGCGCGGCGCGTCAACTTCTTTTTGCCTTGCTTTCCTAAGCGCTTTATGGCAGAATAAAGAAAATACTGTTTTCAGTCCGAAGGGAGTTTTCCACATGAAAAAACCGCTCAAGATCGCGCTCTATGCGCTCTTGGCGCTCGTTCTGATCGTCCTTGCCTACGTCATCTATGTCTTCGCCGCTTACTACCGCGTGGAAGACTATCAGTCGCTCGACGTGGTGCGCACCACTTGCGAATCCCCCGTCCCCATGGAGGACGCGGCCGAGGCGGACGTCACCTACCGCATCTCTTCTGCCAATGTGGGCTTTGGCGCCTACAGCAACGATTACAGCTTCTTCATGGACGGCGGCAAGGAAAGCCGCGCCCGCAGCGCCGAGGCTGTTGATGAAAACATGCGCGGCGAGGCTTCGCTCGTCAAGGCTCTCTCGCCCGATTTTGCCCTCTTTCAGGAGGTCGACATCGACGGTACGCGCAGCTGGCACGTTCCCGAGGACGCCTATCTCCGCGATGCGATGGCGGGCCGCGAGTTCGACGAGGTCTATGCGCAGAATTACGACAGCCCCTATCTCTTCTACCCCTTCCTCTCCCCGCACGGGGCGAACAAAGCAGGCATCATCACCTATTCTACCTTCCCCATCTCGTCCGCCATTCGCAGGTCTCTTCCCATCGAGCAGGGGTTTATGAAGCTCGTCGACCTTGACCGCTGCTACTCTGTCAGCCGCATCCCGATGGCAAACGGGAAAGAGTTTGTGCTCTATAACCTCCACCTTTCCGCCTACACCTCCGACGGCACCATCGCGACCGAGCAGCTTGAGATGCTCTGCGCCGATATGCTCGCGGAGTACGAAAGCGGCAACTACTGCGTCGCGGGCGGCGACTTCAACAAGGATCTGCTCGGTTCTTCCGCTGAAATTTTCGGCGTTACGGGCGGTGAAAACGACACCTGGGCGCAGCCCATTCCCGAAGGCACGATCCCCGCAGGGCTCTCCCTCGTTGCGCCCTTCGATCCCGAGCACCCTGTTGCCTCCTGCCGTACCGCCAACGAGCCGTATGACGTGACGACCTCCTTCCGCGTGACGGTGGACGGCTTTCTCGTTTCGGACAATGTTGAGGTGCTCGGCGCGGACGTGGTCGACGCGGACTACCGCTACTCCGACCACAACCCCATCTACATGGACTTTATCCTCAAGTCCGAATAAGGAAAAAAGTAAAAGGAAGCGAGCCCTTGGCTCGCTTCCTTTTTGTTTTTCTTTTTTACTTGAGCAGCGACATGACCGTGTCGTAGATGCGCTTTGTCGCATCGGGAATGCCAAGCGCCGCCATGTTTTTCGACATCTCTTCCATGCGCTGCGGATCGTTCAGAATGCCCGCCGCGGTGGCAAAGAGCTTCTTGCCGTCAAGGCCCTCTTCCGCAAGTACCAGCGCCGCGCCGTGGTCGCCGAGCAGCGCCGCGTTTTTCTCCTGATGGTGGTTCGTCACGTTGGGCGAGGGCACCAGGATCGCCGGTACGCCGAGCGCCGTCAGCTCGCTGAGCGTGGACGCGCCCGCGCGGCAGATGACAAGGTCGGCTGCCCGCATGACGCTCGCCATATCGTAGATGTACTCGCGCACATCGAGTGCAGGGTGCTCAGTGATCTCCAGCCCGTCATCATGCATCCACTGCTGCATCGACTTCCAGCAGATCTCACCCACGCCGTGAATGTGGTGGAACGGCTCCTTCGCGCTCTCCAGCGCGAGGAATTCTGCCATCGCGCGGTTCATCGCGCCCGAGCCGAGGCTGCCCCAGAAGGAAACGATCAAAGGCCGGCCGTCGTTCACGCCGAGCGCTTCCTTGGCCTGCTCCTTCGTCTTGATGAAGAAGTCGCCGCGCACGGGCGTGCCGGTCACGACCACTTTTTCCGGGTGCTTGTAGTGCGCGCGGCACTCTTCAAAACCGACCATGATGCGCTCGCAATGAGACTCCAGCTGCCGCGTTGTCAGCCCCGGCACGATGTTCGACTCGTGTACCGCCGTGGGGATGCCCGCCTTCGCGCCGTAGCGCACGAGCGGATAGCTCGCGTAGCCGCCGGTACCGACGATGAGGTCGGGACGGAAATCCTTCAAAATGGCGTTCGCCTCACGCTCGGCGTGGGCAAGATTTTTGAGCGAGACAAGGTTGTGCCGGATCTCCGCAGGCCTGAACGAGCGGTGAAACGAAGAGATGTTCACCGTGCGGAAGGGGTAATCCGTGTGCGCGATCAAGTCGCGCTCCAGTCCGCGCTCCGCGCCGACGAATAAGATCTCCGTGCTTGCGTCCTTCTCGCGCAGATAGCCCGCGAGCGCGAGCGCAGGATTGACGTGCCCCGCCGTACCGCCGCAGGTAAAGATCACTTTCATGCCTTTTCTCCTTTCTGCGCTAACGCATCTGGCGCGAAACGCTCAATACGATGCCGACCTCGGCAAGCTGCACGGCGAGCGCCGTGCCACCGTAACTGAAAAACGGCAGGGAAATGCCCGTATTCGGGATCAGATTCGACACGACCGCGATGTTGAGAAATACCTGAAGCGCGATCTGCGTTGTCACGCCGACGGCAAGAAGGCTTCCGAAGCGGTCGCGTGCGTGCAGAGCGATCCAGTAGCCGCGGATGATGAGCAGCGCAAACATGACCATGATGATTGTCGCGCCGACCAAACCAAGCTCTTCGCAGATGATGGAGAAGATGAAATCGTTGTGCTCTTCGGGCAGGAAGAGGAACTTCTGCCGGCTCTTGCCAAGTCCTACACCGAACAGGCCGCCCGAGCCGATGGAAAGCAGGCTCTGGCGGATCTGGTAGCCCTTGTCACGCATCCACTCTTCGTTGAACGGGTCGAGCCAGATGCTGATTCGGCTCGAGTTGTAGGTGATAAGTCCTGTTGCAAAGGCGTACGCTACAAAGGCAACGACCACAAAGCCTGCAAACACCCAGTAGTTGCGAATGCCGCCGACGTACATCATCACCGCGCCGATGCCAAGCAGCAGCACCATGCCGGAAAGGTGCGGCTCCAATCCCATGAGAATGGCAATCGTGGCAAGAATTCCCGCATAAGGGAGGATCCCTTCACGGAAGGTGGCCATTCGGTCTCTCTTTTTTGAAATGCTGTCGGCAAAGTAGAGGATCACGCCGACCTTGGCAAGCTCGGAAGGCTGGAACTGGAGGGGGCCCATACGGATCCAGCGCTGTGCGCCGTGCGTCAGTTTACCCGTACCGACGCCGGGGATCAAAACGATCACCAGCAAAATAATCGAACCGATCAGCGCGATGCGCGCCGCGCCGCGGAATCGTTCATAGTTGGTCTTGCCGATGATGGCCATCGCCACAATACCGACCACCGCAAACAGGCCCTGACGAATCAGGTAGTAGGCCGGGTTGCCCTTTTCGTAGTAGGCGGATGGAAAGCTCGCGGAGAACAGCATGATGAGTCCCACACCCACGAGCATGAGCACCAGAAGAAGATAGGGAAGATCCAGCGGCCCGCGGCCCGCTTCGCGCGCCGCCGCCTCGATGGCTTTCGCGCGCTCGCGCTGCTCCTGCCGCAGCAGGCGCTCCTCCTTGGTCATGTGCTCTCCCCCTTTCATTCGACTCAAAATTGTGCAGCGCGCAATTCTGAGCGCCATTTAAGTGTCACATGCTTTGCCGCCCGCAGGCGGAAAGCAAACCAAATCTGTCGCGGAGGACGACCAGCGCGCATCATTGCGCCCCGTCCCTTTGCCGCCCGCAGGCGGCAAACTATTCTAATCCGTCGCGAAGGACGACATGCGCGTCCGCAGCGACACTTTACAGAAAATGGTGCGGTGAGCACCATTTTCTGAAGCCTTCTCTAAAGAAAGCAGCGAAGCTGCTTTCTTTAGAAATGAAATCGGTTCATGACGCCGAATATCGCTGCGATGCAGCCCAGCAGACTCACGCTCGTAAAGATAGCGACGAGCTTCACCTCACTCCAGCCGCAAAGCTCAAAGTGATGGTGCAGCGGCGCCATTTTGAACAGGCGCTTGCCGTGTGTCGCCTTGAAGTAGCCGACCTGCAAAATATCGGAAAGCGTCTCGCAGATGTAAACAAAGCCGACAGGGATCAGCACGAGAGGCATATCATAGGCAAAGGCCAGCGCCGCCACCGTACCGCCGAGAAACAGCGAGCCAGTATCGCCCATGAAAACCTTGGCCGGGTGGAAATTATAGATAAGGAAGCCGAGCAAACCGCCGACGAGCGCCGCGGAATAAATGCCGAGCTGGTCATAGCCTTTCCACCAGATGGAAAGCACCGCAAAGAAGAGTCCCACCGGCACCGTCACGCTGCCGGCCAGGCCGTCGATACCGTCGGTGATGTTGACGGCGTTGACCGTACCCACGATGACAAAGGCCGCAAACACCATGTAGACCGGCCAGCTCATCACAAAGCTCTTGTTGAAAAACGGCACATAGAGGTTCGGCGTCAGCATACCCTCAAAGCGCATCAGGCAGAGGAACGCAACCGCCGCGGCGAGCTGCAGCAGGAACTTCTGAATGGCGGTCAGTCCGAGATTCTGCTTGTGCTTCACCTTTTCAAAGTCATCTAAAAAGCCGATGACGCCGAAGATGAGCGCAAAGGCAAAGATATAAAGGTGCTTGAGATCTCCCGCCATCATGCCCTTCCAGCCGCAGACAAGAATAGACACCAGAATGCCGAGAATGAACATCAGTCCGCCCATCGTCGGCGTGCCGGCCTTTCCGGCGTGCCAGGTGGGGCCGTCCTCGCGGATGCTCTGTCCCGCTTTCAGCTTGCGCAGCTCAGGAACCAGAAACTTTCCCGTGATCGCGGAGACCGCGAAGCTCAGTATGCAGGCAATGATGATCTTCATATTCGTTTTCCTTCGCCGCCGCAGCGGCTTCCTTCCTTTGTACTTGCGCGAACATCTCGCGCACGACCTCCCTCTCGTCGAGGTGGTATTTTGTCGTTCCGATCTCCTGATCGGTCTCGTGTCCCTTTCCGCAGAGGACGAGCACATCGCCCTCTTTCGCCTCGCACAGCGCAAAGCCGATGGCCTTGCGCCGGTCTTCCACGACGGCAAACGGCGTTTTGCTCTCCAAAAGCGCGGGCAGAATGTCGCGCAGGATCGCGTAGGGATCTTCGGTGCGTGGATTGTCGCTCGTGAGAACGACAAAGTCTGAAAGCGCCGCGGCAATGCGTCCCATGCGGGGACGCTTCGATTTGTCGCGGTCTCCCCCGCAGCCAAAAAGTGCGATCACGCGCCCGTCGGCAAAGCCGCAGACGGTGGAAAGGATATTTTTCAGTCCGTCCGGTGTGTGGGCATAGTCGATGATAACGGTAAACGGTGCAGAAAGCGGCACGACCTCGCATCGGCCCTTCACGCCGATGCAGCCTTGCAGCGCTTCCGCGAGCGCGTGCAGCGGCACGCCGAGCGCCTGCACGGCGCAGAGCGCCGCAAGCGCATTATAGAGCGAAAAGCCGCCGGGAATGCCGATCCTTGTCTCCTCATGGTCAAGATCGGTGCAGGCGGTAAAGCGCACACCGTCGTTTTCGTAGCGGGCGCGCCAGCCGACAAGATCGTTCGTCATATCCTGCCCGAATGTCACACTTTCGCCCGCAAAGCGAGCGAGCAGCCGCTCCGTCCACGGATCGTCGCCGTTGACGCAGGCGATGTCGCACTGGTCGAAAAGGCGCGCTTTTGCCTCGCAATAGGCTTCCATCGTGCCGTGATAGTCGAGGTGATCCTGCGTCAGATTCGTAAAAACGCCGACGCGAAAGCGGATCCCCTCCACCCTTTTTTGCATCAGCGCATGGGAGGAGACCTCCATCACCGCGTAAGTACAGCCCGCATCGACCATCTGGGCGAGCAGGCGCTGCAAGGTCAGCGCGTCGGGCGTGGTGCGCTCTGCCGGAACGGCACTTTCTCCGATCAGGTTCTGATTCGTGCCGATGAGGCCGACCTTCGCGCCCTTCGTGCGCTCCAGCAGCTGCTTGATCAGACAGGTCGTGGTTGTTTTGCCGTTCGTGCCGGTCACACCGACCACGGTGAGTTTTCCCGCCGGAGTACCATACCATACCGCCGCGCAAAGCGCAAGCGCTTTGTGCGCATCGGGCACAAGAATGTAGGGGATCTCCGTCTCCGGCGGCTGCTCGCACACGGCGCAGACCGCGCCGCGCGCCTTTGCTTCAGCGATATAGTCGCCGCCGTCCTCTTTTTCCCCCGGCAGGGCGAAAAAGAGCGTTCCTTCCCCCGTTTCGCGGGAATCGAGCGCAAGGCCGCCGATCGTCAGATCCTGCGGCGCACGCACTTCCTTTTCTTCCAATACGGAAACAAGCTCAGATAACTGCGTTTTCAAAAATTCCTTTCGGAATTGGGTCTTGCTGTCTTTAGTCGCGCACCGAGCTGTCGCTGAACTGAACGCGCACGACCGTGCCCGCCTCGACCTCTGTGCCCGCCGCGATGCTCTGCGAGATGGCTCGCACGGTGGACGAGCTTGCGTTCGTTGCGCCGGAAACACCCATGATAAGCCCCGCGTTCACGATCTTCTGGTTCGCGGTCGCGGCGCTGTCGCCCACGACATTCGGCACGATGCATTTCTCGCCCGATTTCTCCGCGCCGAGGTAGAGAATGATCTCTGCGCTGTTGGGCACGATCGCGCCGCCCGCGGGCGTCTGGTCGGTGACGGTGTCGCCGCTGCCGACGGTGCGGAAGCTGAAGCCGTTCGCGCTCAGGCGCTCGGCCGCCGCGTCCTTTGAAAGGCCGACAACGTTCGGCACGGTTTTATCCGCGCCGACAAGTTCTTCGGCGGTGTAGCTCGGCTCGATGCCGAGATACGGCAGGATCTCGCCCATCACGGAGCTTGCCACGGGCGCGACCATGTTGCCGCCGGAAACATAGGTTCCGGTCCACTTGTTCGGTTCATCGAGCGTGAGAAGCATCATCACCTGCGGATCGTCCGCAGGGGCAAAGCACACGAAGGAAACGATAACGTTGCCGCCGACCTTATCGGCAGTGCCCGTCTTGCCGCCGATGCGGTAGCCCGCGACCTGGCCGTTTTTACCCGTGCCGGTGGTCACTTCGTATTCCATAATATCGCGCACGAGCGCGGAGGTCTCCGCAGAGATGACCTGACGAATGGGCGTTGCGTCGTGCCGGGAGACAACATTGCCGTCCTGATCGGTGATCTCTTCCACAAGATACGGCGTGTAGAGATAGCCGCCATTGACGCAGGCGCACTGCGCCGCAAGCAGCGCAACGGGCGTGACGTTGAAGTTCTGACCGAAGGCATAGCACGCCAGGGCAAGCGTTGAATACTTGATCTCACTGTTGGCAAAGCCGCTGGCCTCGCCCGTGGTGTCGATGCCGGTCTTTTCCAGCAATCCGAAATCCTGCATGTACTGGTAGAATTTCGCGTTGCCGACGCGAAGGCCGATGTTGATGAACGCGGGGTTGCAGGAGTTTGCAAACGCCTGCGTCAGATTCTGCTGGCCGTGACCGACGCGCTTGGAGCACCAGATCTTCTGCCCTTCGATGGTGGTGTTGCCGCCGCAGTAGAAGCCCGTGTTCAGATCGACGACGTTTTCCTCAAGTGCCATGGCGAGCGTGAGTGTTTTGAAGGTGGAACCCGGCTCATAGGTATCGTTGATGGCCTTGCTGCGCCACTGCTTGTTGAGAAGATCCTTCATGTTCTCCTCGATCTGCTCCTCCGTCATGCCGGAGGTCAGAAAATCGTTGTAGACCTTGCCGGGAGCGTTCAGATCGTAAGTCGGGAGCGATGCCATCGCCAGTACCGCGCCGGTGTTGACGTCCATGACGATGCCCGTTGCGCCCTTTCCCGTGCCGAAGCGTGCCTCCAGCTCCTGCACGCCCTTTTCAAGGTAATACTGAATGGTGGTGTCGAGCGTCGTGTGCAGGTCGCAGCCGTTTTCCGCGTCGAAATACTGGTCATACTGGTAGAGCACGGAGCGGCCGTCGCGGTCGCGCGCGGTGACGACCATGCCGTTTTCACCGGTCAGTTCGTCGTTATAGGTTGCCTCCAGTCCCATCGAGCCGCCGTTGTCGTTGGCAAAGCCGATGACCTGCGAGGCAAGCGTCCCCTTGGGATAGCTGCGCTTGCTCGTCGGGCGCAGGAAAACGCCCCTGAGTTCATTCTCGTTGATGAATTCCCGCACCTTGTCGGCAAGCTCATCGTCCGCTTTTTTCTTGAGGATCTCGTACTGAGAATTTGTTTTCTCCATCTTTTTGAGAATGTCAGCAGCGTCGAGGTTCAGGATCTCAGCAAGGCCGTTTGCGATCAGGTTCTGATCCTGATCGTTCTCGATGATCTCCTTGGGCGAGAGAAAAATATCCTCCGCCGAGGCGGACATTGCAAGGATCGTACCGTTTCTGTCGTAAATGGTGCCGCGGCTCGCCTCCACCGTGGTGCGCAGCGTCTGCTGCCGCACGGCGACGGACTGAAGCTCATCGTGCTCGGTGATCTGCCAGTGATAGAGCTTCGTGAAGAGCAGCACGAAAGTCAGCACGCCGAACACGCCGAGCAACAGCAGCGTTCTTGTCTGAATGATGCGGTTTGCCCGTCGCGCGGATTCGGGACGTCTTTTTTGGGGTTGTGCCACTGCTGTTCATCCTCCTTAAAGATGGAAAAGGAGTAAGGAAGCTCCTTACTCCTTATGTATAGCTTCGCTCATTTGAAATATTCCACCACCGCACATACGCCGTTGCCAAGCGATGTGAGCGCCCGAGCCAGCACGTTCTGGCTCTTCTGCTGATAGACGACCACGCTGTCAGCTTCCGACAGGTCGATATAGTAGACCTGTGAGGCGCTTGGCTTGGCCATACCGGCCGCGGCCGCCGCCTCTTTGATGGTGGTGAGATCAAAGGTTTTTTCATAACGCGTGAGCAGCGCGACATGCTCGTCCTCAAGCGCAGCGATCTCCTTCTGCACGGAAACGACCTGCGAAGAGATCTCGGTAAGCTGCGCACGGCACAGGATCATCAGCGCGACCATGGCAGCCAGTGCCGCAAAGCCGCACAGTGCGCCGAGCGAGACCTTCTCGCGTTGGCGGCGGACGGGTGCAGCTTTCTTCTGCACCTTCCGCTGCGGCGGGCGCATAAATTCTTCGCGCTGATGCTCGCGCTCATATTCCTGCTCGCGGCGCAGTCTGCGCTGGCGCTCTTCGTAGGCAGGATCGTAAGCGAGATTGCCATTGACTCGTCCGCTGTAGCGGCGGTATTTCATGTTCTGCTCTCTGCGGCTGGCCATGGCGATCTCCTTTCTTTTGCGTATTCTTTGCTGTTGTCAGCACTTTTCTGCGACGCGCAGCTTTGCGCTGCGGGCGCGGGGATTTTCGGCAAGCTCTTCCTCGTTCGACACGATGGGCTTTCGCGTAATGAGCTTTACCTTCGGTTTTATGCCGCACACGCACACCGGGAATTCCGGCGGGCAGATGCAGCCCTGTGCAAGCTCCTGAAGCTTTTTCTTAACAATGCGGTCCTCGAGCGAGTGGAACGTAATGACCGCAAGCCGTCCGCCGCTTTTGAGATTCTTCTCTGCCGCGTCGAGCATCGGCGGAAGCTCGCCCAGCTCGTCGTTCACGGCGATGCGGATGGCCTGAAAGCTGCGCTTGGCGGGGTGCTGCTTTTCGCGCAGCGCGCTCGCCGGCATCGCCGAGCGGATCAGCTCTGCAAGCTCAAGCGTTGTCTCGATGGTTCTCTTCTCGCGGTATGCGCAGATCTTCTTTGCAATGGCGGGCGCGTAGCGCTCCTCACCGTATTCAAAGAGAACGCGCCGCAGCTCTTCATAGGACCAGGTGTTCACCACCTCGTGCGCCGTCAGAGCGGCAGACTCGTCCATGCGCATGTCGAGCGGCGCGTCCTGCTTGTAGGAAAAACCACGCTGTGCCTCGTCAAGCTGCGGGGAGGAAACGCCGAGGTCAAAGAGCATTCCGTCCACGCCGCGGACGCCCAGCTCGTACAACACAGAGTCAAGCGCGCTGAAGTTGCTGTGGACGAGCGTGACCTTATCAAGATAGTCGCCAAGACGGCGGTTCGCCGCTTCGATGGCGGTCTCGTCGCGGTCGAGCGCGATGAGCCTGCCCGTCGTCAGGCGGCGCACGATCTCGAGCGAATGGCCGGCGCGGCCGAGCGTGCCGTCCACATAAATGCCGTCAGGCTTGATGGCGAGCGCATCGAGGCACTCGTGCAGCAGCACCGACTTATGACCGTAGTTCTCTTCCATATCAGAATCCCAACTCTTCCATCACGGCGGCCAGATTCTCGGGGTTGAGTTCCTCGGCCTCGATCTCTGCCCACTTCTCCGCGTTCCAGATCTCGGCACGGTTCGACACACCGATCACGACCACATCTTTTTCAAGATGGGCGTAGGCTCTGAGCTTCTGCGGAAGCACGATGCGTCCCTGCGCATCCGGCTCGCACTTGGCGGCATTGGCAAAGAGCGGGCGCATGGCCTTGGTCTTTGTGTAGGGCAGACCTTCAAACTTTTCGGTAAAGCGCGCCCAGGAAGCGTCGGAATAGACGCTCAGGCAGGAATCCATGCCCATGGTGACATAAAACGTGTCGCCCAGTTCCTCGCGCAGCTTCGCAGGAATAAAGAGCCGCCCCTTGGCATCGATCGTATGCTGATACTGACCTGTCACGGCGGCTCCCTCCTTTTTTGGTATTTGGGGCATCGCGGGGGCGCGAAAGCGCGGCCTTTTCCCGTTTTCCGAAAAAGCCGTGCCGCGCTTGTCCTGATGCTCACGTGGGAAAGAAAACCATTTTCATGGTATGATGCCCCACTTTTCCCCACCTTTGCTTTGAGTATACGAGATTCACATAAAAAATGCAAGCAGAAATTTCCCTGCGTTTTCAAGGCTTTTGCCGCTTTTTCCCGCAAAAAAGCGGCCGCCGCGCGTCTCTTTTGAAACCTTTGTTCTACTTTTATTTTGAACAAAAAGGAGCCGCCACAATATCTTGTGGCGGCTCCTTTTTCTTGTGTCCAAATATAGATTATGTCTACCAATTTTGTCGGTTTTTGTCACTTTTGACAATTTTTCATTGTACTTACGCTTGTTTTTCAGCGGACTGTGCCAGTTCCTCGCGTTTTTTCTGCATCTGCGCCACAGATGCGGCACGGAAGTCAGAACGGGACTGCTGCACCTCGGCCAGCGCCATCTGAATGGCCTCCTCGGTGCGGCGCAGCGCATCTTCCGTGTATTCGTTGGCAACGCGGTACATCTCGCGGCTGCGATCTTCGGCGCGCTTGATGATCTCGCGGCTGCGGTCACGCGCAGCGGTAAGCACCTCGGTCTCGGAGACCTTGGCTTTCGCGTCCAGTTCAGCCTGCTGCATCATGCGCTCCACATCGCGCTTGGCAGCCTTGACATAATCCTCCTTCGCGCGGATCAGCTCCTGCGCGCGCGCGAGCTCCACCGGCAGCTGTGCGCGGATCTCATCAAGCAGATCAAGCGCCTCATCGCGGTTCAAAATGCACCTGTCGCTCGACAGCGGCGCATTCTTCGCCCCGTCGATCATCTCATAAAGCATATCCAGAAGATGCTGCACATCATTGTTCGCCATGGTCTTCTCCCCATTCTTTCACAAGCGCCGCTGCGCGCAGCGGCATATATTTTTCAAGGTTTTGTCCGTATTTGATCATCTCGCGCACCATCGTGGAGCTGATGTGCTGATACTTCGGCTCTGCAACGAGCAGCACCGTTTCAAGCGCCCCCTCCGACACATCGCGGTAGATGAGCGAGAGCTGCTGCTCGGCGTCAAAATCCACGCTGTTGCGCACACCGCGCACAAGAAACTGCGCGTTTTTTCGGAGCGCGTAGTCGGTCAAGAATCCGCCCCCAAGCTCAGCTTCCACGTTGGGAAAGTCCTCAATGCTCGCGCGCATCAGCGCAAGCTTCTGCTCGTCCGAAAACATCGGGTGCGTCTTCGTTCCGTTCGGCACGATGGACACATACACGCGGTCGAAGAGCTTCGACGCACGCGCGATGATGTCCTGATGCCCGATCGTCACGGGATCGAACGAGCCGGGAAAGACTGCGATCTTCATGCCTCTTCCTCCCCCGCGCGGTGATAGATCGTCACTTTAATCTTGCCGTAGCGGTATTCGCGGTACAGGCTGTACGGCGCAGGAAGCGCCGGCAGCGTCTGATCCAGCGCGCTTTCCGCCACCATTATACCATGGGGCGATAAAATGTCAAACGAGGCGATCTTCTCCATCGCCTGCTCCAGAAGGCCGCTGCCGTAGGGCGGATCGAGAAAGATGATGTCGAATTTCTGCCGCTGTGCGCCGAGCGATGCAACGGAGTCGCCGCAGATGACCTGCGCGTTCTCCTCAAGACGGCACAGCGCAAGATTCTCGCGCACGAGCTTCACCGCGTCCGCGCGCTTATCGATGAAAAGTGCGCTTTTTGCTCCGCGCGAAAGTGCCTCGATGCCGAGCTGTCCTGTGCCCGCAAACAGATCGAGCACGCGCGCATTCTCCACGTCAAACTGGATACAATTAAAGATGCTCTCCTTGACCTTATCGGTCGTCGGCCGGGTCTCCATACCCTTGAGTTCGCCCAGCCGCCGTCCGCGCGCCGAGCCTGTGATCACTCTCATCGTTATCCCTCCACAGCGCCGACGGTTGCGGCGCAACATACTCTCTGGTTTCCATAATACGTGAATTTCCGTTCATTTTCAATAGACACTCTGACATTTTCCCGCATTTTCCGCAAAATATTTTCTCTTGTTATTCCCGCACGCTTCGTATATAATGGTATGGAGTAGTAATATGGTCACATTTTATCGACCAGGGAGAAAGGAGTATCTTCCATGATCAGGCTACACACCGAAAAGGGCGAGATCAGCATTTCCGATGCCGCCCTGTCGAATATCACCGGCGCTGCCGCCACAAGCTGCTTCGGCGTCAAGGGCATGGCCTTCCGCTCCATGACGGACGGGCTTGTCCACCTGCTGCGCCGCGAGGCGATGAGCAAGGGCGTGCGCATCATTCCCCACGAAGAAGGGGACATTTCCATTGAGCTGCACATTGTTGTGGAGCACGGCGTGAACATCGCCGCCGTGTGCCGCTCCATTATCAATCAGGTTCGCTATATGGTCAGCGAAAACACCGGCGCGAGCATCCGCAGTGTCGACGTTTGCGTTGACAGCATGAATCTGTAAAATCGAGGAGGACATCATCCCATGCACGATACCATCAATGGTGCCATGTTTAAGGAGATGCTGCTCTTCGGCACCGTCTCCATCGCACAGGCACAACAAGCCATCAACGACTTAAACGTATTTCCCGTTCCTGACGGCGACACCGGCACGAACATGAGCCTCACCATTCAGACCGCGGCGCAGGAGCTCAAGAAGATCGATCCTGCCACGGTCGATCAGGCCGCCTCCGTCACCGCCTCCGCGCTGCTGCGCGGCGCACGCGGCAACTCCGGTGTCATTCTGTCGCTTCTCTTCCGCGGCATCTCCAAGGAGCTCAAGGGCTGCAAGGAAGCCGACGGCGCAGCCTTCGCCGCCGCAATGCAGGAGGGTGTCGCCGCGGCGTACAACGCCGTGATGAAGCCCGCCGAGGGCACGATCCTGACCGTTTCGCGTCTCGCCGCCGAACGCGCTGCGAGCGCGGCAGAGGAGCAGAACAGCGTCGAGTATGTGCTCGAGCAGGCCATCGCCCAGGGCGAGATCACGCTCGCGCAGACGACCGACATGAACCCTGTTCTCAAAAAGGCGGGCGTGGTCGATGCCGGCGGCAAGGGCTTCCTGCTCATTCTCGGCGGCATGCTCAGTGCGCTTCGCGGCGAAGAGCGTCCCGAGCTCACAGCGGAAGACACGCAGGAAAAGGCGGATTTTGCCATGCTTTCCGAAGAAGACATCACCTTCACGTTCGACACCGTGTTCATCGTCCGCAAGAGCGGACGCAGCATTGAGCCGTTCCGCAGATTTTTGGACGGCATCGGCGATTCGCTCGTCATCGGCGAGGACGACGAGGCCTTCAAGGTTCACGTCCACACTGACATTCCGGGCGAAGCGCTGAGCGAAGCGCAGAAGTACGGCACGCTCGAGCTTGCCAAGATTGAGAACATGCGCACGCAGGCGCAGCAGCTTGCCGCCGGCGGCACGGCCCAGTCTACCGACGATCTCGATGCCATTGAGCAGGAGCTGGAGGCTGCCGGGCAGGAGGACAGCAACGAAGAGGCTGCACCCGAAAAGGACTACGGCTTCCTTGCCGTCTGCGCCGGCGACGGACTTGCCAGCGTCTTTACTGACCTTGGCGCGGACGGCGTCATCAGCGGCGGGCAGACCATGAATCCCTCGACCGAGAGCATTCTCAGGGAGATCAGAAAGGTTCCCGCGCGCACCGTTTTCGTCCTGCCGAACAACAAAAACATCATTATGGCCGCGCAGCAGTGCATGGGTCTAACGGAGAAAAACGTCGTTGTCATTCCCACCGCCTCCATTCCGCAGGGCGTAAGCGCGATGATGGCGGTCGATCCCGACATGAGCGACGCTGACGCCATCGCAAAGGCAATGACGGACGCGGCGCAGAACGTTTCCACCGCGCAGATCACCTACGCCGCGCGCAACTCCGATTTCGACGGTTTCGACATTCACGAGGGCGATTATCTTACGCTGCTCGACGGGAAGCTTCACGGCACCGACCGTGATGTTTCCGCGCTGCTCGGCGGTCTTGCCGACGAGGCCGCGTCCCGCAGGGCAGAGTTCATCACCGTCTTTTACGGCGAAGATGTGGTGGAAGAGGACGCGCACAAGGCGTGCGACATCTTCACCCACAAGTGTCCGGACGCCGAGATCAACCTCATCTGCGGCGGCCAGCCGGTCTACTACTATATCATCTCCATCGAATGAGCAAACCGGGACAGAGAGCACTCTCTGTCCCGGTTCTTTTTTCAAATGTTCATTTTTCGCCCGAGAAGCTTCAGCAGCGTCTCCGCGTGGCAGTATTCGTCTGCACTCATCGCCGCAAAGAGCTTTCCCAGGCACAGATCGAGCGTTTCTTCCCCCGCGCGGGCGTAGTTGTAGCCCGCGCAGGCCTCACCGTGGTAAAGGGCGCGCAGCAGCGCGCAGAGATCGCCCATATCCGGTCTTTCAACGCATACGCGCGGGCAGTAGGGCTTTCCGGTGATCAGGTAGATCGCGGCGGCAAGGTCGCGCGCATGGCGCTTTTCCTCCTCGCTGAGCGCGCGGAAAAGGCGCGCTGTCTCGCGCCGCGGCAGGTTTGCGGCAAGATAGGCGTAGACCTGCGCGTCGCCCAGTTCCTCGCGCAGAAAGCCTTGCAGCACCTCGACGGAATCCGCCGCCGCCGTTCCCATGCAGCAGGGATCCCCTTCCGCCCCAGGGAGCGAAAGCTCCCCGCTCTGCGTGGTCATCTCTTCCGCCGCGGGATATGGATCCTCCGACGGTGAAACGCGCTGCCACAGCGCGCGGCAGGCATCGTAGTCGTAGGCGGACGGATTTTTTTGCTCGATCATATTTTCTTTCCCCTTCCCGAACAATTCTCGCCCCATTCTATGCCGGCCGCGCCTCTGTGTGCCGGCTGCTTTTTTCTTCTTTCCCTCCCGGAAAAAGAAATCTCAAAAATCGCACCCCGCTCGTTGATTTTTTTCCATTTTTCTGGTAAACTACATTTGTTTTGTATTTTTGTTCATTTTGTTGCATTTGCAACTTTTCATTTTCTGCCGCAGGCGTTAAGCTAAGAATACTCCAACGGCAGTTTCTGTAAGGAGGTCTTCTTTTCATGCTGGAACTGAAGCACATCACCTATACCGTCTCTTCTCCCGAAGGAGAGCAGACGATCTTGAAGGACATTTCCATCGACATTCCCGACCGCAAGCTCATCGTCTTTACCGGCCCCAACGGCGGCGGTAAGACCACGCTTGCCAAGATCATCATGGGCCTTGTCACGCCGACGGGCGGCCAGATCCTCTTCAACGGCCAGGACATCACGCATCTCGGCATCACCGAGCGCGCGCGCCTCGGCATCAGCTACGGCTTTCAGCAGCCGCCGCGCTTCAAGGGCATCACGGTGCGAAACCTTCTGACCATTGCCTCGGGCGACGAAAACCTCAGCAAGGACAAGTGCTGCAAATACCTCACGCAGGTGGGTCTCTGCGCCAACGACTACCTCGACCGCGAGGTGGACGTTTCCCTCTCCGGCGGCGAGGTCAAGCGCATTGAGATCGCAACACTGCTTGCCCGCGGCAGCGAGCTGATGATCTTCGACGAGCCGGAAGCCGGCATCGACCTGTGGAGCTTTGCCCGCCTGACCGAGACCTTCGAGCAGCTGCGCCGTCAGGAGACTGCCACAATGATCATCATCTCCCATCAGGAGCGTATCATTCAACTGGCCGATGAGATCGTCGTCGTGGGCGGCGGCGAGCTGATGCATCGCGGCAGCACAAAGGAAATTTTCCCGCTCATCATGGCGGATACGCTGGGCTCCTGCCCGGTGCTGAACAAGTAAGGAGGAAGAACACATGATCACTGAAATCGACGCTTCCCTGCTTGAAAAGATCGCCGACCTGACGGGCAAGCCCGTCGGCGCGTTCAACATCCGAAAAGACAGCGGATGCGAGGCGCGCCAGTCCACCGAGCACATCGCCATCGACCCGCAGCCCGAGGGCAAAAGCGGCATCATCATTCGCATCAAGGACGGCACAAAGGGCGAGCAGTGCCACATTCCCGTCATCATCAGCAAAAGCGGCGTGACCGAAATGGTCTACAACGATTTCTACGTCGGCGAGAATTGCGACGTTGAGATCGTCGCGGGCTGCGGCATCCACAACTCCGGCTGTAACGAGAGCCGTCACGACGGTATCCACACCTTTTATATCTCCAAGAATTCCCACGTGCGCTATACGGAAAAGCATTACGGCGAGGGCGACGGCAACGGTGCGCGTGTGATGAACCCCACCACGGTCGTCTACCTCGACGAGGGTGCAAGCATCCAGATGGAGACCGTTCAGATCCGCGGCATCGACTCCACTGTGCGCAAGACGAAGATCGTCTGCGGCAAGGGCGCCGAGGCCATCGTCACCGAAAGACTGCTGACGCATGGCAAGCAGCTTGCCGAGAGCGACATGGAGATCGAACTCAACGGCGAGGACTCCCGCGGCCGCGTCATTTCCCGCTCTGTTGCGCAGGACGAGTCCAAGCAGGTCTTTCGCCCCGTGGTCGTGGGCAACAACAAGTGCTTCGGCCACGTGCAGTGCGATTCGATCATCATGGGCAAGGCAACGATCGAATCCGTCCCCGCCATCAGCGCCAATTCGACCGACGCGCAGCTCATCCACGAGGCTGCCATCGGCAAGATCGCGGGCGATCAGCTCTTGAAGCTCCAAACCCTGGGACTCACCGAGGAAGAGGCCGAGGATACGATCCTCAAGGGCTTCCTCGCCTGAGAGCACCGCAGAGAATAACGAAAATGCGAGATACCCGAGAAAACGGGTATCTCGCATTTTCTGTTGCTATCAATCGACAAAATCAGGATAACCTTCTTTGAGCGACTCATCATAGATTGCGCGCTCGCCGCCAATGAATTTGGGGCGCGTCCGCGCGGCCAGCACGATGGCCTGACCGATGCGATTCTGCTTCAAGCGCACGGGAACAGCCACTTTTTTCAAGTGCATGCCGATCAGCGTGCCGCCGATGTCAAGTCCCGCGTCGGCGCGGATCTCCTCGAGCGCCACGGGGTGGCGGAACGCCTCATAGGCCGCCGTTGCAAAGGAACTGCCCGCCTTGGGCTGCGGCAGGACGTTGACGATCTCGCCGCCCGGCACCGCCTCGTGCTCCACAATGAGCGCGCGGTTGAGATGCTCGCAGCATTGGGCGGCAATGTGCACCCCCATGGGCGAAAACACACCGGACAGCCCGCGGAAGATCGCCTGTGCCACCTCCGGCGTTGACCAGCTGCCGACCTGGTGCCCGACGACCTCACTCGTGCTGCACCCGACAACAACGATCTGCCCGCGGCGCAGATGCGCCGCCTCCGCCAGCTGGCGCGCGCATTCCGCCGCCTCCTGCTCCGCCTGCCCTACCAGACGATGATTTTCTACCTCATGTACGATTCCCGCCATGATCTGACACCTCTTTAACATGTTTTTTTGCTTATGCCAGCTTCTCCGTCACCTTGGCGCGTTCCAGCACCGCGACCAGCAGCACGCCGACCACGAGACCGACCGTACCCTGGAAAATATTGCCGGGAATGCTCGCCGCAGCGGCAAGCCCCTTGCCGAGAAGAAGCGACGCATAGCCGAAATAGCCCAGCACCATCACGATCTCGCTCACAACGCCGCCAACGATGCGGGACACCTGCGTGCGGCCCAGCTTTTCATACAGCAACGCGGCGATGAGCGCCACAAGTCCCTTGATGACGAACGTGCCGGGCGCATAGTGGCCGTAGCCGAGGAAGAGATCCGCCAGCATCGAGCCGATGCCGCCCGCCGCAAAGCCGTACCATGGGCCGAGCAGCCAGCCCGAGAGCAGCACGAAGCAGTCGCCCAGGTTCACATAGCCCTGCATCGGAGAGGGGATCTGCACGACCATCGTCGCCACGCAGACAAGCGCCGCAAGCAAAGCGGCAAGGACAAGCTTTCTGATCTTCTTATCATTCATGGTCAAATGCTCCTTTGTTTTGGTTGTTGCTCGTATTATACCGCCTACTGGTATTATTCATATAATCAAGCAAAAACAAATTATGCAGACCAGGCGCTACGTTCAAACAGGAAAGGCGGCGCAGCGAGTGCTGCGCCGCCTTTCGTTTCAGGATTTAGTTTTCCTTGGGTTCCTCGTCCGCAGCAGGTTCCTCCTGTGCAGGCGCTTCCTCGCAGGGAGCGCAGTCGTTTTCTTCCGCGACAGACTCTGCCGCATCGGTTTTCTTCTCGATGGTCACCTCGATGACAGGCTCTTTTGCTTTCTTGGCAGCGGCAGCCTCAGCCTTGGCCGCGGCGGCCTCCGCCTTGGCAGCCTCATAGGCCGCGAGCTTATCCTGAGAGTTCTTGATCGCCGCAACGATATCAGCGACCGCCTCGGGCGCGTCGCCCTCGAGCGCGGAAACATACCACTCGCCGATGGCGCGGTAGTTCTTGTCCATGCTGCGGCGCTCAGCCGCCATCTCATATTCGGTCTTTGCCTTATCCGCAACGATGCTCGCCTTTTCGCTGGCAACAGCCGCGACCTGCTGCGCCTTCTCGGCAGCGATGAAAGCAACATCCTGAACCTTCTTACCGAAGTTGTCTAAGAATTCCATATTCTCTTCTCCTTTCAAACCTTTCACTTTGGCTTGGTACTGTAAGTATAAGCTACCGGGCCGTGCATTTCAATGGATAATTTTTAATAAAAGTATTAACTTTTTATGACGATGTGCTATTTTTTCTCCACCCAGCCCTGCGCGCAGCCCACGGCGCGCTTCCAGCCGCGATACAGCTCCTCGCACTCATACTGCGCACGCTCGGGAGAGAAAACACGTTCGCTGCGGCGCAAAGCGCGCAGCTCGTCAAGATCCTTCCACACGCCCACGGCCAGTCCCGCAAGCGACGCCGCACCGAATGCCGTCGTTTCGACCATCGCGGGGCGGTCGACCGGAATGCGCAGAAGGTCTGCCTGAAACTGCATCATCAGATCGCTGACGCTTGCGCCGCCGTCCACACGCAGGCCCGAGATCTCGCAGCCCGCGTCCTGCCGCATGGCGGTCATCAGGTCAGTGACCTGATAGGCGATGGATTCGAGCACCGCGCGGGCAAAATGCGCCTTCGTCGTGCCCCGCGTGATACCGACAACACAGCCGCGCGCATACATATCCCAGTACGGCGCGCCAAGGCCGGTGAAGGCGGGCACAAGGTAGATCCCGCCCGTATCGCTCACGCTCTCTGCCAGCGTATCGCACTCGTGCGAGGTCGAGATGATCTTCAGCTCGTCGCGCAGCCACTGAATGGCCGAGCCTGCGTTGAAAACGCTGCCCTCGATCGCGTAGGTCGTTTCGCCGCCGATGTTCCAGCCCACGGTCGTCACCAATCCCGCGCGCGAGCGCACCGGCGTATCGCCAATATTCATCAGCGTAAAGCAGCCCGTGCCGTAGGTGTTTTTGGCCTGTCCGCGCGTAAAGCAGCCCTGACCGAAGAGCGCCGCCTGCTGGTCGCCCGCTGCGCCGCAGATCGGCACGCCCGCGAGTGCCTCAAGACCTTCGATCCCCTCTGCCACCGTCCCGTAAACCTCGGAATTCGACACCGGACGCGGCAAAATATCCATCGGAATATCCAAAAGCGCACAGAGCTCTTCGTCCCACGAAAGCGTGTGGATATTGAAGAGCATCGTGCGGCTTGCGTTGGAATAGTCCGTCACGTGCACCTTGCCGCCCGTCAGCTTCCAGATGAGCCACGTTTCCACCGTGCCGAACAGCAGCTCGCCGCGTGCAGCTCGCTCCTGCGCGCCGGGAACATGATCGAGCAGCCATCTGATCTTCGTCGCGGAGAAATAGGCGTCGATCTGAAGTCCCGTTTTCTCTGCCACCAACTCGCTCACACCGCGCTTTTCGCGCAGCGCATCCGCAATGTCCGCCGTGCGGCGGCACTGCCAGACGATGGCGTTATAGATCGGTTCACCGGTCGCGCGGTCCCACAGGATCGTTGTTTCGCGCTGGTTCGTAATGCCGATGGCCGCGATCTCGCGGCCAAGGCCTGCTTTGCGCAGCGCCTGCGCGGCGACAGCGCGTTCGCTCTCCCAGATCTCGTTCGGGTCGTGCTCAACCCAGCCCGGCTGCGGATAATGCTGCCGGAACGTCTGCTGTGCGTAGCCTGCGACGCTGCCGTCGCGTCCGAAAAGAATGGCACGTGAGCTGGTCGTTCCCTGATCGAGCGCCAAAATATACCGCTGCATGAAGATACCCCCTTGTCCCTTTGCACGGTTTTATGCTATACTAAGGTAGTAAAGTTATTGTGATTATACCATGCAGGAGGATTTTACGCCATGGCTATTTGCAGGGAATTTTACTTTTCCTCGTCGGACGGTTCCTCGCGCATTCACGCAGCGGAGTGGACCCCCGAGGGGCATGAGATCATCGGCGTTCTACAAATCGCGCACGGCGTGGCGGAATACGGCATGCGCTACGCCCCCTTCGCCGAATTTATGACCGAGCACGGCTTTGTCGTGGTGGCAAACGATCACCTCGGCCACGGTCTCTCCGCGGAAAAGGGTGCCGAGACGCTTTACTTCGGCCCTTATAATGGCTGGAAGCATGTGGTGGACGATATGTACGCCCTGCGCTGCCGCACAAAGGAAAAATATCCCGACGTTCCCTATTTCCTCATGGGACATTCGATGGGCTCTTTCCTGACGCGCACCTACCTCATTCGCTATCCTGGCACCGTAGACGCCGCCATCATCATGGGCACGGGACACCAATCCCCCGCAGTCGTTGCAGGCGGGCGCGCCATCGCCAAGGCGGCAGGCAAGCGCCACGGCTTCAAGGCGCATTCCCCGCGCGTGGAGGATCTCGCCTTCGGCGCGTACAACAAGGCTTTCGCGCCCAACCGCACATCGCTCGACTGGCTGAGCGCGAGCGACAATAATGTTGATGCCTACATCGCCGACCCCCTCTGCGGGCAGAAGACGAGCATCGGTCTCTTCTATGAAATGCTCGGCGGTATCCGCTTTGTCAGCGCGCAGAAGAACATCAACTCGATGAATCTCAACACCCCCATTCTCTTTATCTCCGGCGACCGCGACCCCGTCGGTGAGATGGGCAAGGGCGTGAAGCGCGCGTACAATGCCTTCCACCGCGCCGGCGTGCGCGATGTGGAGATCAAACTCTACCGGGGGCTGCGGCACGAAATCCTGAACGAAGACTGCCGTGCGGTGGTATACAACGACATCTGGAACTGGATCGAGAAGCATTTATAACGTCAAGCAGGCGAACCGTCAGGCGGTTCGCCTGCTTATCGTTACGAGTATGCGCGGCGTCAGCGCGTCGATGTCGTGCGTCAGAAGCAGGACGCGCGCGGACAAAACGCCGTCGAACATGGTGAAGAAAACCGCAGGCAGCGCCGCCTCCTCCGAAAGCTGCGCCGCAAAATCCGCAAGAACCGGCTGCACATACCGCACGGCAAGCAGGGTCAGCACGCCCCAGCAGAGGGAAAACGGCAGGCAAATGCGCCCGTTCACGTCGCATTTTGTTGCGGAATAATCCCAGAAGCGCACGGCAAACAGCTTTTCGTATGCCCAGTGCACAGCGTACTCCACACTCGTCGACACAAGCGTCCCGAGCAGAAGCTGCTCCCATGCGCCGGGCAAGTCCTCCGCTCCCAGCAGCAAAATCGCAAGCATGGCAAAACCGTACACCGGGCAAAGCGGCAGAAAGACAAAGCAGCGCCGCAGCCGGTGCTTTGACCGCGTCGCCGCGGCAAAAAGTTTTTCAAGGCAGTATCCCAAAAAGCTGTAAGCAAACCAATACCAGATAAATTCCATGCATTCCTCCGCGGTCTTTTTTCTCAGTATGGTCGCAGCGGCAGGAAAAATGCGCTCTGCGCGCGTTGCAATGCGCGGGGAATCATGGTAAAATAGCAAAAAATCTACAGGAGAACATCATTATGCCTGATACCTGGGAAGCTCTGGAACACGAGTGCAAAAATTGCCGCGAATGCTCGCTGTGGGAAACGCGCACAAACGTTGTCTTTGGCATCGGCAGCCAAAATGCCGAGGTTTTATTCATCGGTGAAGGCCCCGGCGCGAACGAAGATGCGCAGGGCGAGCCGTTTGTCGGCCGCGCGGGACACCTGCTCGACGATATGCTTGAGATCATCGGCCTGAAGCGCGACGATGTGTACATTGCGAACATCGTCAAATGCCGCCCGCCCGAAAACAGGGATCCGCTCGGCGTGGAGCAGGAGGCCTGTATCGGCTATCTCCGCCGTCAGGCAGCACTCCTGCGCCCGAAGATCATCGTCTGCCTCGGGCGCATCGCGGCCATGCGCATCATCAAGCCCGACTTCAAGATCACGCGCGAACACGGGCAGTGGTTTGAAAAGAGCGGCATTCAGATGATGGCCGTCTACCACCCCGCGGCGCTGCTGCGCGACCCGCGCCGCCGCCCGGAGACCTTCGAGGACTTCAAGTCCTTGCAGCAGAAGATCAATGAGCTTTGCGAGCACACCCATGCCAATTCCTAATGTAAAACTCATACTTTTGACATTCTCGTCCCCAAGTCACGTCTGATATTGGCGCTTTTTGGATAAAAATGCCCTTGACGGGCACTTTTGTGTGTGCTATATTACAAACATCTTTTAGAAAGGATCTTGAGCAGATGATGAAAGCCGTTTGCAACACCGCATATCGCTACTATTATTACTCTTACTTTTATTGCAAGAAAAAAGTAAGAGCGATTTGTGATGCCCGTAACTGAACGGTTTCCACCAACACTGAAAGGTCACTTCGATCAGAGTTGCGTTAAAAAACCCGCCGTATGGACCACAAGTCCGTACAGCGGGTTTTCTTATTTTCTGCAACAAAACAAAAAATTGGAGGAAAAAAGCATGAACACCAAACGTATCGTTTCTCTCGTTGCCTCTCTTGCCCTCGTTCTCAGTATGAGCCTGGGTCTGAGCGGCTGCGGCGACAAGGCCGCGCAGGACAACAATCAGGGCAGCACCGACGGCGAAAGCACGAAGTACACTGTCGGCATCTGCCAGCTCTTACAGCATGAGGCGCTCGACGCCGCCACGCAGGGCTTCATCGACGCGCTGAACGAGGCGCTGCCCGGCGAGGTCGAATTCCAGACCAAGAATGCCTCCGGCGACAGCGCCAACTGCTCCACCATCGTCAATGGCTTTGTCTCCGACAAGGTCGACCTCATCATGGCGAACGCCACCGGTGCGCTGACCGCCGCCGCTGCCGCCACGAGCGATATCCCCATTCTCGGCACCTCGATCACCGCTTACGGCGTTGCTCTCGACATTGATGACTTTGACGGCACGGTCGGCGGCAACATCTCCGGCACGAGCGACCTTGCCGACCTTGAGGCGCAGGCAAACATGATCACCGAGTGGTTCCCCGAGGCGCAGAAGGTCGCACTGCTGTTCTGCTCTGCCGAGCCCAACTCCCGCTACCAGATTGAAGAGGTCGCCAAGTGCCTCTCCGATAAGGGCATTGAGACGAAGGAATTTGCCTTTACCGACACCAACGACGTTGCTTCCGTCACGCAGTCCGCTGCCGACTACGCAGATGTTGTCTATGTCCCCACCGACAACACCGCCGCCTCCAACACTGAGGCCATCGCAAACATCCTCGTTCCGGCAGGCGTGCCCGCCATCTGCGGCGAAGAGGGCATCTGCAAGGGCTGCGGCGTGGCAACGCTCTCCATCAACTACTATGACCTCGGCGTGACCACCGGCAAGATGGCCGCCAAGATCCTCACCGGTGAGGCCAACATCTCTGAGATGCCCATCGAGTTCACCGAGGCCACACCGAAGTACAACCCCACCATGTGTGAAACCCTCGGCATTGAGCCGCTCGACGGCTACACCGCCATCGAAGACTGATCGTTCCCCACGCAGGCGGGAGCGGGAGCTGCCGCTCCTGCCTGCAACAAAAATTAGGAGGAGAAAACCCATGAGTTTCCTTTCATCGCTGATGAACGCGCTGCCCGGCGCAGCCGCGCAGGGTCTTGCCTGGGGCATTATGGCCATCGGCGTTTACATCACCTTCCGCATTTTAGATGTAGCGGATCTGACGGTCGACGGCTCGCTTGCAACCGGCGGCGCTGTGTGCGTCATGCTGATCCGCGGCGGCTTCAACCCCTGGCTCGCCCTGCTGTGCGCGATGCTCGCCGGCATGCTTGCCGGTTTCATCACCGGTCTTTTCCACACACGCTGCGGTATCCCGGCCATTCTCGCCGGTATTCTCACGCAGCTTGCGCTGTATTCGATCAATCTGCGCATCATGGACAGCAAGGCAAACCAGGCGCTGAGTGTCGATAAGTATCCCCTGCTGCTCTCGCAGCGCTATGTGCGCGAGCTGTCGCTCAAAAATCCGCTGCCGCTGCTGCTGATCTTCACCGTCGCGGTCATCGCGGCGCTGTACTGGTTCTTCGGCACGGAAAAGGGCAGTTCCCTGCGTGCCACGGGCGCGAACCCCAACATGGCGCGCGCACAGGGCATCAACACGAACTCCAACATCGTGCTGGGTCTGATGCTCTCCAATGGTCTTGTCGCTCTTTCGGGCGCGCTGCTCGCGCAGTATCAGGGCTCGAGCGACATCAACATGGGCCGCGGCGCGATCGTCATCGGCCTTGCCGCCGTCATCATCGGCGAGGTCATCTTCGGCAAGGTCTTTATGAACTTCGGTCTCAAGCTCTTCGCTGTTTCCATCGGCGCGATCATCTATTACATCGTGCTGCAGATCGTGCTCCAGCTCGGTCTCAACACCAATGACTTAAAGCTCATCACCGCGCTGATCGTGGCGATCTTCCTTGCCATTCCCTACTGGAAGAGCAAGATGTTCCGCCATAAGGTGCAGCCCCAAAACGCAAAGAATGGAGGCAACGGACATGCTTGAACTCAAGGAACTCTATAAGACCTTCAACCCCGGCACGATCAACGCAAAGACCGCCCTCAGCGGTCTGAGCGTCACGCTCAACGACGGCGACTTCGTCACCGTCATCGGCGGCAACGGCGCAGGCAAGTCCACGATGCTCAACGCCACCGCCGGCACGTTCTTTGTCGATTCCGGTAAGGTGCTGATCGACGGCGCAGACGTAACGAACCTTCCCGAGCACAAGCGCGCCGCCTTCATCGGCCGCGTGTTCCAGGATCCGATGATGGGCACGGCCCCCTCGATGCAGATCGAAGAAAACCTCGCCCTTGCCGCCCGCCGCGGGCAGCGGCGCGGCCTTTCCTGGGGCGTGACGAAGGAAGAGCGCGAGCAGTACCGCGAGCTTTTGGGTGGTCTCGGTCTTGGTCTTGAGTCCCGCCTTGCCACCAAGGTATCGACGCTCTCGGGCGGCCAGCGTCAGGCGCTCACGCTGCTGATGGCAACGCTCAAGCGTCCCAAGCTCCTGCTGCTTGATGAGCACACCGCCGCGCTCGACCCCAAAACCGCCGCCAAGGTCATGGAGCTGACCGACCGCATCGTGCGCGAGGGTCAGCTCACCACCATGATGATCACGCACAACATGCGCGACGCCATTCAGTACGGCAACCGCCTCATCATGCTGCACGAGGGCCGCATCATCCTCGACATTTCGGGCGAGGAAAAGAAAAATCTCACCGTGCCCGACCTTCTCGAGCAGTTCACCAAGGCAAGCGGTGATGAATTTGCCAACGACCGCGCGATCCTCTCCTGAGCGTCTCTGCTTTCTCCCTCCAACAAAATGCCAAAAGAGCCTGAACAAATGTTCAGGCTCTTTTCTTGTTGTGTTCAGTTCTCGCGCAGCACAACCTCTACGATACCAGCATCGTCGGTATCGGGATAGAAGTTCACCTGCCACGGCTGTGTGAAACCGGGTTCGATCTCGCCCTGCACCTGCTTCACCATGTCACGGACGCCGCTTCGATCTGCCGTGAAATAGGTAAAGCGCATGGCGATGCGGTTGACCACGCCTTCTTTCGCCGTCAGGCGCAAAAGGTCAGGCAATGCCTCGGTACTGGTAGCGGTAACGATGGCCGCCTGCTCTTCCGCCGTGCGGCGGTACCCCATGCGCACGCGCATCTCGTAATAGCCGCGCTCCTGCGCGTCGGTATAGCTGATGTAGTCAAGAAGATAGGCGCCCAGCGCCGTTTCCTCCTGCACTTCCTTGCAGGCCTGCTCAGCCATGGCCGCAGCATCGTCCCCGCTGTAAAAACGCACGATACCCTCCTTGCTGTGCTCGCCAAGGAGCAGCAGCAGCGCATTGACCAGATCCTGATAACTGTCGGCGCGCAGGGTGTCCGCGCCCTCGTTTTCCCAGTAGACCTCGCTGTGCGGCGCAGAAACGCTGTAGCTGCGTTCGAGCACGACGTTGCCGCCGCAGCCCGAAAGCATCAGGCAGAGTGTCAGCAAAAGCAGTATTCCTTTTTTGCGCACGGCGGCCGTCCCCCCTTTCGCGCATTTTGTTTTTTCTCAGTAGCCGAGCGCTTCATCGACGAGCACGACTTCCGTTTCGCAGCCCTTGACGGCTTCCCACAGCACGACAAGACCGCGGCAGATGCGCTGCGGGCTCTTGCAGTCGTAACAGCGATCGCCCTTTACGGCGCAGGGCGTTTTCACGCCGAGGCGCTGCGCGTTTTTCGGCGCGGCGATGTTGCGGGCGCGCCAGAGCGCCTCGTCATAGGTCGGTGCGAGCTTGTTGCTGCCGACAACGAACCACACCTTCTTGTGGCCGTAGAGCGACGAGGACACGCGGTTTCCCGTGCCGTCGATGTTGATGATCTCGCCCGTCTCGGCAAGGCCGTTTGCCGAGAGGAGATAGTTTTCGCAGGTCGAAGCGTTTCTCAGCACCTCTTCCGCATTCATTCCATCCGGCACGTTCCAGTGGCTGTACATCGTGTTGTGCGCGCCGAGGCTCTCAAAAAGTCCCATCTGCGAAAGCGTCATACTGCCGCCGAAGGACACGCTCGAACGGTCGATCTGCGCGTTGAGATAGTCCGCCGCTTCCTTTGCCGTTGCAAAGGTCGACACAGCGAAGCCGCGCTCTTCGAGATTCTTTTGAACCGTTGTAAAATCCATGATCGTACCTCCTGAAAAGCAACTTGTCTCTTTTCTTAAAGTCCCTTGGGGTTATACTGGCCGAAGCCCTCGCCCAGCACCTCGCTTGCGTCGCAGACGATGAAGAAGGCATCGGGATCCAGTTCCTTGATAAAGCGCTTGATCATCACAGCTTCCTTGTTATGCACCGCGCACAGCAGCAGCGGGCGGTCTTCTCCCGTGTAGCCGCCCTTGCCGTGCAGGAGCGTCACGCCCTTGTCGAGCTTGATCATCTCGCGCATGATCTCTTCATACTTGTTGCTGATGATATAGGCAAGCTTCGCTGTGTTCTGTCCGTAAACGACCAGATCGAGCACCTTGGTCGTGATATAAAGCGCGAGCGCACCGTAGAGAGCGTTGTTCAGGCTCTTGAACACCGAGGCGTAGATCATGATGATCGTCAGGTCGATGCCGAGGCAGATATTGCCGATGGAGAATCCCTCAATGCGCGTGCGCAGGATCCACGCGCCAAGCTCCGAGCCGCCCGTGGTCGCCTCCTCGCGGAACAAGAGGCCCGAAGCGATGCCGAGCGTCACGCCGCCGTAGAGACAGGCAAGCAGCGGATCCATCGGTGAAAACTCATAGAGGGCGGCGATGACATCGATGAGCACCGAGCTGAGCGCCATCGTGTAGATGGACTTCATCAGAAAGGCAAAGCCGAATTTCTTGAGGCCCGCGCCGAACAGCGGCACATTGAGCACAATGATCATCACACCGACCGGCAGCACCGGGATAAAGAAATTGATGATCTGCGAAATACCGGTAAAACCGCCGATGGTAAAGTCGTTGGGCGCATAGAACCAGTCAAAGGACAGTGCGTACATCACGCAGGCCAGCGTGATGATGAGATAACTGCGTACCTGATCACAAACTTTTGTTTTCTTCATAACTTCTCTTCTCTCTCAACCATTTGTTGTCTTTTTCAAATCAGCGACAGCTGTTTATCGTCGCTGTCCTCCGTTTTGAGCAGTGCGCCCGTTGCCGGAATGCTGCGCCCGCGATAGCGGGCAAGGTCGGTGATGCCGGTCTCCTCGGGGAAACGGACCGCATCGAGCGTGTACTTCTTTTTGAGCGTCAAAAGCGCGACCCCCTGCGTTGTGCGTGTGGTCTTCACGCCGAGCAGCGCCGTATTGACGATGAGCACGCGCGGCTCAGTCGAATAAACGGCGATCTCGCGGTCTTCTCTGAGGTGCAGCAGCGCTTTGAGCGGGCTCTTGTCGCTGTAAGCGCCGGTCAGGCGGCGGCGGTTCGACATCGTCTTGTAGGTGGAAAGCTCCACCTTGGCGGCCTTGCCGTTTTCAAAGAAGAAGAGCATATAGCCGCTGTAATCGCCCGGCAGCACCATGCCCATAACGCTCTCGCCCTCGTCCATGCCGAGCTTCGAGGGCAGATAGTCGCCAAGCAGGCTCGCCTTGCCGTCTGCAAAGTCACTCGCGCGCGTCTTGTAGACCTGCGCGCGGTCGGTGAAGAACATCAGCTCGGCGGCATTGCTGCTCTCCACGCTCACGCTGAGCGCATCGTCCTCCTTGAACTTCTGCTCGCCGGACATGCGCAGCGACTGCGGCGTAATCTTTTTGAAGTAGCCCTGCTGCGACAAAAAGAGCGTGACGGGATAATCCTCGATCGCGTCCTCCTCCGCGTCCGCGTCCTCGGCATAGTCGTAGAGAATACCGGTGCGGCGGGGTTCGGCGTACTTCTTACGTACTTCTTCAAGCTCACTCACGATGATCTTGCGGATGCGCGAGGGACGCGCGAGCGTATCCTCAAGGTCTTCGATCTCCGACTCCAGAGAAGCCGTTTCCTCCACGCGCTTTAAGATATATTCGCGGTTGATGTTGCGCAGCTTGATCTCGGCGACATATTCTGCCTGGATCTGGTCGATGCCGAAGCCGATCATCAGGTTCGGCACAACGTCCGCTTCCTTCTCCGTCTCGCGGATGATCTCGATGGCCTTGTCGATGTCGAGCAGGATTTTTTTGAGACCCTTTAAGAGGTGAAGCTTGTCCTGCCGTTTTTTGAGCACGAAGTACACGCGCCGCTTGACGCTCTCCGTCCGCCACGCGCACCATTCCTCCAGCAGCTCGCGCACGCCCATCACGCGCGGCATGCCGCCGATCAGGACGTTGAAGTTGCACGACGCCGTATCCTGCAGTGTCGTCGCCTTGAAGAGCTTCTGCATCAGCTTGTCGGGGTCGGCACCGCGCTTTAAGTCGATCGTCAGCTTGAGACCGGAGAGGTCGGTCTCATCGCGCATATCCGAAATTTCCTTGACCTTGCCCGCCTTGATGAGCTCGGCGACCTTATCCATGATGGCCTCGCTCGTGGTGGTGTAGGGGATCTCGTAAATTTCGATGAGATTTTCCTTTTTGTCGTATCGCCAGCGGGCGCGCACCTTCACGCCGCCGCGTCCGGTGTTGTAGATATCCTCAATGACGCGCGCATCGTACAGGATCTCGCCGCCGGTGGGAAAATCGGGGGCAAGCAGCGTCTCGCTGATGCGCACCTCGGGATTTTTGAGGAAGGCGATCGTCGTGTCGCACACCTCGCCCAAGTTAAAGCCGCACAGCTGGCTCGCCATGCCGACGGCGATGCCCTGGTTGGCGGAAACGAGGATATTGGGGAACGTTGTCGGCAGCAGCGCCGGTTCCTTCATTGTGTTGTCGTAGTTGTCGACGAAATCGACGGTATCGGAGTCGATGTCACGGAAAAGCTCCGCGCAGATGGGCGCGAGCTTTGCCTCGGTGTATCGGCTGGCCGCCCACGCCATGTCGCGCGAGTAGACCTTACCGAAGTTGCCCTTTGAGTCGACAAACGGGTGCAGCAGCGCGCCGTAGCCCTTGGAAAGGCGCACCATCGTGTCGTAGATGGCGGCGTCTCCGTGGGGGTTTAAGCGCATCGTCTGTCCGACGATGTTCGCACTCTTTGTGCGCGCGCCGGTGAGCAGCCCCATTTTGTACATCGTGTAAAGGAGCTTGCGGTGCGAGGGCTTGAAGCCGTCGATCTCCGGAATGGCACGGGAGACGATGACGGACATCGCATAGGGCATATAGTTCGTTTCCAGCGTTTCTGTGATATTCTGCTCCACCACGTCCGCGCGGAGACCCATGACATTTGGGTCGGTACGGCGGTGGGTTGGCTTTGCTGTTTTTTCACTTTTCTTCATTCGCATACCTCAAAATCGATCCGGCAGCGAGGTGGCTGCCGAACATACTATCTCTATGATATCCTATCACACTTTTTTCTACCGTGCAACACCGCAAAGGAAGAGAAAATCCGCCCGAAACTCTGTTTTTTCATTCAAAACCACATGTTTGCTTTTGCTTTCGCGCAGCAAAAAAGAACGCACTCTGCACAGCAAAGCGCGTTCTTTTCTGTTCTCTTACTTTCTGCGCCACACAGAGGGCATCAGCAGCACGAGCAGCGGCATGATCTCAAGCCGCCCGAGCAGCATGATGGCGCTCATCACGAGCTTGCTGACGCCGGAGAGGAAGCCGAAGTTACACGTCGGCCCCACCGCGCCAAGGCCGGGACCCACATTGCTGATGGCTGTGAGCGAGGCGGTAAAGGCCGCGGTAAAGTCGATCTCATCAAGCGTCAGCACCAGCGTGCCGAGCAGCAGGATCGCAATATAGGTGAAGAAGAATACCGCAACGGACGAAACCGTTTCTTCCGTCACGCGATGCCCGTCGAGCGTGATGGGGCGCACCTCACGCGAGTGCATGATGCGCCGCAGATCGCGCCGCAGCGACTTGCACAGCAGCAGAACGCGCGAGGCCTTGACGCCGCCTGCCGTAGAGCCTGCGCAGCCGCCGAAGAACATCACCAGAATGAGGATACAACGGCAGAACTGCGGCCAGAGGTCAAAATTCTCCGTACAGTAGCCGGTGGTGGAGATGAGCGCAACGACCTGAAACGCGGCGTGCTCGATCGCCGAACCGATGCTGCGCCCCGTGCGCATGACAAGATCCGCCGCGATCAGCGCCGACGAACCGAGCACCACAAAGGTGTAAACGCGCAGTTCCTCGCTGCGGACCGCCTCGCGGAAGCGGCGCGTTGCGGTGAGGTAGAACAGCGTAAAGTTCACAGACGCCGCAAACATGAAGAAAATGATGATCCAGTTGATGAGTGACGAATCATAATAGGCAACGCTTGCATCACGGATGGAAAAGCCGCCGGTAGAGATCGTGGTGAGTGCTGTGGTCAGCGCGTCGAACAGCGGCATCCCCGCAATGCGCAGCAGCAGCGCCTCGGCCACCGTGAGCGTGATATAGATGCGGTACAGGATGCGCGCCGTTTCACCCGTGCGGGGGCGGAGCTTCGTGCTGATGGGGCCGGGGGATTCCGCCTTCATCAGGTTCACGCTGCCCTCGCTGAGCTTGGGCAGCAGCGCCAGCATCAGCACAAGGATACCCATGCCACCCATCCACTGCGTGAGTGCGCGCCAGAGCTGCAGGCCGCGCGGCAGCGACGAGGGAGAAGAGAAGATCGACGCGCCGGTCGTCGTCAGGCCGGAGACCGTTTCAAAAATGGCGTCGACAAATCCGCAGCTGCCGCTGAGAAAGTACGGCAGCGCGCCGAACACGCTCAGCACGATCCAGCACAGCGCCACGCAGACAAAGCCGTCGCGTGTCTGCAAACGGGTGTTGCGCGCGCGGATGAGCGAAAGCAGCACACCCACGCCGCCGCAGATGAGCAGCGCATACAAAAACGCGCGCTGATCCACGCCGCCGCACGCAATAGAGAGCAGCAGCGACGGCGCCATGCACAACGCCTCGATGCAGAGGATCACGCCGACGATCTTTAGGATAAGACTTTGGTTCATAGTAAACATTCCTCGCTGTCAGACCCGGTCATTCAGCCGAGAATATCGTTGAGATCCTGCAAAAAGAGCTCCTGCGCCATCACGATCACACGGTCGCCCGCGCGGATCTGCGACTGGCCGTTCGGGATCTGCATTTTGCCCTCGTGTACGATGGCGGCAACGAGCAGCCCCTTGCGGAAGGCAAGGTCGCTCAGCGGCCGGTCAAGGAAGTGCGTGGCGGGCGTCGCCGTAAACTCGACCGCTTCGATCGCGCCGCCGAGGATATAGTGCAGGCTCTCCACGGCGCTGCCCTGCGAGTTGGCAAGGCCGCGCACATAGCTCGAGATCTGCCCTGCGATGACCGCCTTGGGCGAGATCACCGTGTCGAGTCCCGTGAGATTCACAATATCGAGATAGCCCATGCGCGACATCTTGGGCACGACCTTCTTCACGCCGTAGCGCTTGGCCGTGAGCGCCATAAGGAGATTCTCCTCGTCGCGGTCGGTCACGGCGATGAACGCGTCGCAGTGGAAGATCCCCTCGGATTCGAGCAGGTCGTGGTCTGTGCCGTCGCCGTGAATGATGGTCGCCTTCGGCAGCTTTTCTGCAAGGGCAAGGCACTTGTTTTCGTCCTTTTCCACGATGGTCACATGCGTGCCGAGGTCTGCCAGCAGCCAGGCAAGATACTGCGAGATGCGCCCGCCGCCGAGAATGCTCACGCGCCGGATCGGCGACATTGCGCGCCCCATTGAGCGCAGCACGCGCGTCGTTTCCGCAGGCGTGCC
>OLSD01000344.1_pt1 | contig 49660 bp, 47 predicted proteins | sample 1672211 | NCBI WGS metagenome assembly OLSD01 (sample SAMEA3136659, study PRJEB25190) | human gut metagenome | reverse complement strand
TGTTAAAGAAACTTCTGCTGTTGCTTTTTCACCGGCACCAAGTGTCGTAGTGGTTGCTGATGCCCCAGTAATTGATGCAGATTTTCCATCACTACCATTAGAACCCGGTTCCCCGCTTTCGCCATCTTTAATTGTGATAGTTTTTTCAAGAGGATTATTATCACCGGCATAAAAAGTAATAGTATGATTTAACCCATATATAGTTTCTTCTACTTTTGTTATGCTTTCTCCGGATTCTCCCCTTAAGGCAGCAAGTTGCTCCGTAGTAAATTTATCATATGTAAATGCTTCACCATCCTTGATTGTTATTTTATCATTAATTGGCTCGTTATCTCCTGTATAGAACGTAAGAGTATGTGTGCCATTAACAGTAGAATCTTCAACCTTAGTAATGCTTTTTCCCGAAGTTCCTTTTAATGCCTCAAGTTGTTCTGAAGTGAAATCATTATATGTAAAGGCTGCTCCATCATTTCCGTTAAGAACAGTAACTGACCCTATCTCATCATTTTTATTATTCTTGAAAGTAATTATTGTGCCTTTACCATCTGAAGTAGGTGTAGTTGTGGCTGTGGTTACACTAAGTCCGTCAGTTCCTGGTTTTCCGCTTGGTATTGTAACACTACCTATAACAGGATTCGTGGTATTTGTTGTTCTGAAACTTACTTGAACTCCATCGCTAACATTATTTGATGTTATGCCTGTAATACTATCACCATTAGCCCCTGGCGTTCCGTTTTTACCATTAGTACCATTTATAACATCAACGGTTCCGTTAAGATTTTTTCCTTCAGAATCGACAAAAGTAATTCTTGTTCCATTGGTGATGTTTTCAGTGGTTATACCTGTGACACTATTTCCTTGAGGACCCTTGATTGCAAATTGTCCAACATCTCTATATTCTCCAGTTTCACCACTACCAGATTTAAGTATATAAAGGTGATATTGATTATCGGATTCATCCAAGGCAACATATGCATCAGACCCGATTATTGTACAATCAGCCTTTGAATCTTTTATATTAACAGATTTTCCATCTTCACCCTTCTCGCCTTTTGCACCCGGGTCTCCTTTCTCTCCTTTAGGTATTTCAAAAGTAAATTCAAAGCCTCTGCTTAAATCCTCTCCGATAGATTTTACATTAACAGTGGCATTAGTTCCCGCTGCAATTGTTGTTGCCGTTGCTGTTGCCCCTGTTATTTTTGCGGACTGACCGTTTTCGCCTTTTGCTTTCACATTGGTATCATTACCTCCAATAAACCAATTTCCGTTTTCCCCAATAGTAGGAGTATAATCTTGAATTGGAACATTTACTGATTTATCACTTGTATCAATATTAAGTGCAGTTCCGTTTACCTTGACGATTTCAATCTTATTGGCATATTCTGAAGGAACAGATGTAAGATAATTTCCTTTAGGTTGATATCCGGATAAATCAATATTCACAGATTTATTTTCATCCGGTTTGAGAGGTGTATTATTAACTTTGATTTCATTGATGATATTTTCCTCGCCACCTTCCGGAGTTGTTATTTGCCCTCTATTTACGGTAACGGTCATTCCTTCAGCAGTAATTCCCGTTATTACATTACCTGCCCCTATTTCATTGATAGTTACTTCGGTTCCGGCCTCTCCATAAACAACCTTAACGTTTTTTCCGTCTTGGGAAATTTCTTTTACCACATTTCCTTCTCCTGAGGTTGTGATATTAGAAAGATATTGTGTATCCGCTGAAAGATATTCACCCTTAGGCTGGTATGTTGTTGATGCCTCAGTTTTTGTTATATATGTGTTTTCAATATCACTTGTTTTGGCATATGGGGAAAGAATAATATTCACAGATTTATCTTCTTCAGCAATATCAAGTGGAGTTCCATCTACCTTAACTGCTTCAATAACATTCTTTTCACCAACTTCAGTTGATGCAGAAAGATATTCTCCTTTTGGCTGATAATTATTTGCGATATCAGATGATTTCGCATATTCTGACAAATCAATGTTTACCGCTTTATCGGAAACTGGAAGGGCAACATCATTGACTTTAACTGTTTCAATTATATTTTTATCGCCTCCTTCAGGTGTCGAAATGAATCCTTTATGGGCGATAACTTTCATACCTTCCGCTGTAACGCCCGTTACAACATTAGCATTTTCAGGACCTTGTGATTCAACAGTGATTTCTGTCCCAGCATCCCCATATTCAACCGTTATAACTTTGTCTTTCTGAGTGATGCTTTTAACAACGTTTCCGGTTCCGCTATTTTCTATTGTTGATATATATTGGGTGTCCGCTGAAAGATAGTCTCCCTTTGGCTGTACATCAGCCGTTTTAGCATATTCAGAAAGGTCAATCTTAGCTATCTTGGTGTCAACATCAACTACCGATGTGTTATTAACTTGAACATCTTTGATTTGGGTGTTTTCAATTGTTTTCACTCTTCCGTCTAAATCATTAAGAGCACCTGATGTTGTCTGTTCATTCTTAACAATTTCATTAGCAATATTTTCTATCGAACCCTTTACTGTGATTGATGTCTCATCGGATATAACCGTGTCATTTATTTTTATCTCAGCACCAACTTTCACATCATCGGCATCAAGAGTCACACTCGCTATATTGACCGACACTGTTCCCTCAGAGCCGTTTACGGATATATTTTTGATATAATTTGACTTGATGCCGTTGATTTCATTATCAACACCATCAATCCTTTTATTGACCTCATCAAATTTTCCGTCAATGGCTTTACTTGGTTCAAAAGCAATATAATTCCCATCAGCGTTCTTAGCAATAAGAAGTTCGTTATCCACGTTTTTATTGATAAACAACTCTCCGTCCTTTGTATCACCGTATTTGTCAGTGATAGCCTCCGGCGTAACAATGCCGTTGTTGAGAATATCAGCCTTCTTCTTGTCTATCGAAGGCAAATTCACTATTCGTCTAATCGCCATATATTTATATAATTTTGTATCAAACTTATTTTATGATAAATAGTTTGCTGATATATAAAAGGTTTGGACTATAAACGAAAAAATCCTCCATTGGTTTGGAACTTTACAATATATTATCTATTTATGAGAAAAAGACTTGTTATAAATGGAATTGAATAAAATATACTGTTATGACGTTCTTGAAGGACTTAAACGACTCGAAAATGAATCTGTTGATTTAATTATCACATCACCACCTTACAACAAGGCCGGATTTAATGGGGTTTCTAAACGAACTAAATCTTGTATATGGAATAAAACAATTAATTATTCTGGTAATGTTGATATTGATAATATGCCGGAAAACAAATACGAAGAATGGCAAATTGAAATTTTAAATGAATGTTATCGAGTTTTAAAATCAAATGGCTCAATGTTTTATAATCACAAAATTAGAGTAAAAAAAAATCAAATAAGTCATCCTATAGAATGGGTATCTAAGTCTTTATTTAGATGTAGACAAATTATTACATGGGATAGAACAAATTCCCCAAACCAAGATACTTGTAGATATGTTCCTGTTACCGAATTAATTTTTTGGCTTTGTAAGTCAGAAAAAAATCCAAGGTTTAAAAGGGATGCTGAAATGCTCTTTCAAACAGATGTTTGGAGACTTCCCCCCAAGCGTAATACTGAACATCCGGCACCATTTCCTATTGAAATACCAGATAATATTATTCCCTCTATTTCAATGGGAGACCGAATATTAGTACTTGACCCTTTTATGGGAAGTGGAACCGTGGCTAAATCAGCTATAAAACATAATTGTGACTATATAGGATTTGAAATCTCAAAAGAATATTGTGATAAAGCAACTGAAGAAATAAAACAAATAATGGGGGACATATAGTCCCCCATTATTTTTTAATCTATAATATTATAACAATATTTTTGAGCATATTCTTTTGTATCTTCAATAGATTCATTTATAAATTTTTCTGCTTTTTCATCAAAATTGCATGCTTTCTTAATAGAATATTTTTTACATTCTTTTATAAGCATATGTTCAGCATCTTTTAACATTTTTTCATCTTCGAAGATTGCAAAAATAAATGATACGGCTTCACCATTTTTTATCATATCTGAATACAATTGTTGAAGACTTTTGTCTTTTCTTGTATTTTTTATGTGTGTAGCCATTCTTTCACCAAAATCAGTTGTGCTTCCAACATAAAATTTATTGTTACAAAATATGCCATATAACACATTTTTATTTGATACATCTGTTACATCAACACAATAAGGCGGTAATGAAGAATTATCAAAATACATTTTACATTTGTTGTAGAATACTATTGGTTGTTCAGATAAGGAAGGTCTTTTAACCCATGGCATATTCTCTATTGGAAGATTATACAAGGTTATTAAATGTATTTCAGATAATTTTCTAAATTCTATATAATCTGTTGAAATCTTCATTATGCAATATTTTTATAAAGTGCATCACAAATGGTTTTTTTTCGGCAAAATTGGCGAATTTTATTTGCAACAATTTCTTTGTCTTTTTTATCACATTTAACAAATTGTTTAACATATTCATCATCTCCTTTGCAAGCCTCAATAAGCCTATCAGTAAAGTACATAATATCTTCTTTTGCTTTGTCAACATTATTGTTATGATATTTAACAATATTACGGAGGCATGAATTAAATGAAATTGCAAAATTAGTATTTCTAATTTTTTTTTCGGACTTCTTTTGTACGTTCTACATCGTTTCCATCTTTATCTTTTTTATATGACGCATTACCTATAAACTTTAAATAAGCGTCTGTAAACACTTCTTTAGTAATTGCATAATTTTTTGTTGAGAACGCTTCATAACAACCATTTCTTTGATGGCTAGCTTTTTCACCAAAAGTAAACAAATTTACTATATAGTCATTAATTTCATATTTGTCTGAAAGTTTTTTAGTATATTTATAAGCCTCTTTAATATCTTCATCATCTGTAGATAATGCATTACTTCTACGAATATCTTTTGTTTGCCAATTTGTGCTACCGGTATTTAAATCAATAATTAATTTTGACATTTCTTCTTTTGACATAGGCTCTATATATAAATCACAAACAAATATCCAAGAAGAAACATCATAACCTTCTTCATTCATTAAATGAATTGCTTTCCGCCGGCCTTGTCCATCAAGAAGGTATATGTTATTCTCGTTATCTTTTGCTAAAATAAAAAAAGATGCTTTCGAAAAGCCTTTTTTAATAATAGTTTTTTTGAGTTTTTGGGCTCTGCTAATATATTTGTTCCAATCAGATTCTGAAAATCCATTGTTAAGAGCATCTGCCTTTGTAAGATAACCACATCTATTAGTGTCAACACTAAAACAATTCATAAGTTCAGTATAACTTAAACTGACTTTAATAATGTTATTAATTGTTTTCATTATAACAAAATTTTAAAAAACTTTAACAATGCAAATATACAAAGAATATATTTAAAAACAAAATATTTTCGTAAAAAAAATAAGAGCAATTCCTATGCGAATCTAAAGATTTCGCATCTTCTTTGCTCATTTATTAGTAATTAGTGATTACTAAATGAGTGGTATGTTTGTTATCATATTGCCCTTTTGCTTGATACATATAGGTTTTGTCATATTCAACTATATTATAGTCTTTATAAAGGTTATAAATGAATTCTGTTTTACCAATTGCCATAAGCCACTTGCATTTACAATTTTTAAGGCAATTCGCAAGTCTAATGTGTTCATCTTTACCAAAAGCATTATTATCATAATCAGTAAAAGTTGAATCATAAGGCGGGTCTAAAAACATAAAATCATCACTTTTAATATCCCAATTTTTAATTGCATCTTCAAAATCTCCGCATTGAATATCTGTAGTAGCAAATAAATCTCTTGCTTCGTTTGAAGTTATGTTTTTAATTTTACAAGTAAAACATTTAGTATTATATCCAAATCCGCCATAAGGGATATTAAAATCCCCTGTTGGACCAAATCTAAACATTGAGCCAAAGCAAAATTCACGTATAAATACCCATTGGGCACTACGTTCATCCAAAGTATATAAGTCTTTATGATTATGATTGTTCCAATCGTTATACATATCCCTTATAATAAAATAAAATGCTTGGCATATACTTGTGGTTATACATTTATATGGCACATCTATTTCTTCTTTTTGTATATTTTTTTTACGAAAACGAGATAATTTATTCTCAAGAGATTTTATTATTTTATCCGTTAATGAAAATCCGTGAAAATTAAAATCACATTCAGACATTCTTTTTTCAATATATTCTTTTACATCAAGATTTATAAAATTGGATAGTTTATCATCAAGCATCAAATTACTAAATTTATCCCCATATAATTGAAAAAAATCTTCACCAAATTCTCTGATAAAATCCCAAGCATCTGAAATTTTTATAAGCTCTTTTTCAAAAGTAACAGATGAAACAGATTGGTAGAATTCCATCAAACTGTTGGAAAAGTCATTAACGTGCTTTTCTCCATTTAATAGATTCTCATTATGGAGGCGAAAGAAAATTCCTCCACCCCCAAAAAAAGGCTCATAATAATTATTAAAGTTTTTAGGAAAATATTGTTTTATTTTTTCATATTCTCTATACTTTCCTCCGGTATATTTAATTAAAGGCTTTAACATTTTTTTAATAAAAAATTAAGCGAACCAATTTCATCATGCCAAAATGTGATAGGGGGGCAATCAGAAATCAATTCGCTATGTTTCTTTTATATTTTGATATAGCCTATCACCTCTACATCAACAATTGTAATCATTTTTAATTACAATATAAATATACAAATAATCTTTAACAAAACAAAACAAAATATTTCACAAAAAAAATGTTAGTTTTTTTCTTCTACAGCAATATCACCGCTGCATGAACTGAGCCGAGTATAGCCCCGATTATAACCCCGGCGCAAGCGCATATAAGGTCATGTTTTTCTTTCTCAGACCCTCTTGATTTATCAAAAGCGCATTTGGCGCAAACAACAATAAGTGCCAATATCACAGACCAAGCAATAGGAAATAAAATCATAAAAAAGATTGTTAGCAAAGCCGAACTTTCCAAATTGATGATACCATCATCACCAAGCCATTTGTAACCGTCAATATGGTTCTTGATTAAGAACTCTTTACTTTTTTTAACAAAAGATGAAAATTTATTCATAATTTAAAAACAGTTATTCTACATTATAAATATACATCCAAGTTAAAACATCCACAGAACGGAACCTCCCACATAATCATTCTTTGTCACGAAAGACCTTTGGTATTGAGCTTGTATTCCGAATTTCTCCTTGATGAAGAATCCGGCATTAACAATCCCCATAGGATTTTTTTCAATATCCCATGGATTAACCATAGTACCAACACCTATATATGGGCTGAACAGTTTCACATTATATTCGGTTTTTGTGATTTTTTTGACGTAAGGGGTATATTCATAACTCAAAACCCTCATTCTGTTGTATTGGACTTTTGCCTTGAAACTGCATGTGCCCAAGGTGTCTATATCAAACAATGTCTCCCCATAAAATCTTTCTGTCGCCCAATCTTTCATTATTGTGGTGGTGTCACTTTTCTCAACCTCAATATATTCTTTAACCACCTTGTTCGGGAACAGTTCCGTATATATTCCGTTTTTCACGCAAGCCCTTATGATATCAGCGGTATCCGCCGGAACTATCACCTTGTATGGAACAGGATAAGGTATGGAATCCCTGATTGTGTCCCCTTTTATATATTCAATCTTAACCTGCGGTTTTGGGTCTTTGATAGTCTTTCTTCCGAGAAAGAATCCGAAGAACAATATTCCTAAAATAACCAATGCATAGGTAATGTATTTCCATTGTTCTTTTGTTAATTTTAAATTCATAAAATATTGATTTTTACATAAATAAATAGTGGAAAATCCACTTTTTATGAATTTTCCACACTGTCATATTAAAACGTTTTGTTTTTGCTTATTTTTTCAAGAAAGCAATCTCTTTACTATTCCGCTGATGGTCTTGCCGTCCGCTTGCCCGTTAAGTTGCTTTGTGGCGGCTCCCATCACTTTTCCCATATCTTTGATAGATGAGGCATTGGTATCGGAAATCACCTGTTTAATAATCTTTTCAACTTCAGCCTCATCCATCTGCTTCGGAAGATATTCCTTGATGATTTCAGCCTCGGCAAGTTCCTTGTCAGCCAATTCCTGACGGTTGTTCGATTTATATACCTCTGCTACCTCCTCACGTTCCTTGACCATCTTCTGCATGATTTTGATTATGTCACCATCAGAGAGTTCCCCCTTAAATCCCGGAGCTGTTCTTTTCTCCATAATGGTGGTTTTTACACTGCGGAGAGTGTTTGTCTGAACCTCATCCTTGGCTTTCATAGCCGTCATGAGATTGTTCTGAATTATTTCTTCAAGTGTCATGTTTTTATAATTTTTATAAAAATATAATTTTTTTTCAAATAAAACAAAATGGTGGAGAAGTTTTCTCCACCGTTCTATTAATAATCACAATATGGATTATAGTCATCATAAACATTCGGTTTGGTGTTCATGTTCTCAATATAGATATATGTAATCTCATATCTATAATTGTCATTCTGAATCTTTATAAACTGATTCTTCAAATCCAATTCAAGGATTTTGTCATACCCATAAAGATAATCGCCGACCTTGAATTTATGAATATTTTTGTTGATAGTCAGGTTGCTGTACTTTGGACGGGCCTCATCATTATAATCGCAACTATTGCATTTCTTCAAGAACTCCTCCTTTGTTATCTCTTGGCCATAAATATAAGTCTTCTCTCTTGTGAAGTAACGATAATTTGCCTCTTTCACGTTGAAGAATTGTTTGAATTCCTCAATATGACAATGATGGATATTCACTTCATCTACAATTGTTTTCACAATGTCTATTGTTGCCATTGTGAGGGAATCAACAAAATCCAAAATTTCAGTTCTGAATTCAGGATATTGAAGATTGTCATCAATGAATTCTTCAAGAATCTTTTTATCCATCACTGTCCCATAAGACTTCAGATATCTGATTCGTGATGGTCTTGACAAAAGATTGTCATTGATACTCAACTCATTGGTAGTAAGGAGGAAAATATGGCAATTATCGGTATTGAAAACGCCATCCATAATGGAAAGCAAATCCTCCCCAGCACTGTTCTCATCATTATTTTTACCATTGTTGACTTTGAACTGCTTTTCAAATTCATCAAAGAAAAATACGCAATCCTGCTCAATTCCTGCAAGAAAATTTGTAAGTCCCGGATACGGTCTATCGCAAATGATGACTGGAAGCCCCAGTCTGTTTGCTATAAGTTTAGCGGTTACTGTCTTACCAGTTCCTTTCCCGCCATTCAACAATACTCCGATATTTCTCTTTACCGGCTGTTTGTTGTACGTGTCAAGAACATGCTTAATAAGGGTCTCATCAAGACCATAAAGTTTGAATCCAAAATTGAATTCCTCCGCTGTTTTTTTCAAAGAAAGTTCCATATTGAACGGATTTACAAGAATCTCATAAATTCCATCATCAAGAACAGGTTTCTTCTCGAAGTTACCTTCTGTAGGGGTCCAACTATTACCCCTTTTCAAATAAACTTGTGACATAAATTATTTTATAAAATTTTAGAAAATTATTTTTCAATCAATTACCTTCACAAACATGCCATAGGAATACCACATTGTTTCTCCAAGGTCATCCTCATCCTTGCATGCATATTTCTCAAGATACTTGTTTAGATTCTGTCTTTTGATAATCATTGTTCCGTTGTCGAAACTTATCACGTCAGAATCCGTCAATTTTTCTTTAAAAGATGGATTGGTATTGACCATCTCCTTGAATGATTCCAAATTAAGTGTTTGCATGATATTTTTATTTTTTAGTTAAAATGGCAAATCGTCAATCGGCTCTGATGATGGCACCGGGTCAGAGGTTTTTGCCTTATTCTCTACAATAGGCTTAGGATTTTTCAGTGAATCAAGATAACGCTTACCCATTTCCTGTGCTTCTTTGTTAAAAAAATCATCCTGCTTTATCATCCAATCAATGTATCCAGTTTTAGCCACCGCCTCAATTGTCTGTCCCTTATATTTACCAAATCCGAGTACATAATCCTTTGGGTCTCCGTCATAGTTGATTGCAGGTGTTGTTGCGGAATTTGGATTGTGTTCAATAACAACTGTTTCTGTCGGTTTGAAATCAAAATCCAAAATTTCTTTTCTGCTTGCAAGATAATCCGCTGATTGGAGAGCCTTGTCAAAATCAGTTTCTGGTAGAGGCATATTGTCGTTTTCATGCCCCCATTTCCCCATATGGGAATAAACCGCAGAGGCAATTTTTCTTGTATCATCCATTGATATAAGATTTTCATTCTCGGTTCCTAATACAAGAATATAATTCCTTGCAATTTCCGGATGATTTCCTACGGTATGACCGTTTGTATTATCCCCTTGCTTCTTGATGTCATGGGCAATTGCGGCAATAACAAGCAAATCAATATCATGTTGATTAAACATCATTGATTCCCCTATACATTTTGCGAAGAATGCAACGACTCTTGTATGGCGAACCAATCCGCTTTCACCCAAACTGAACTGTGGATGATATTTGCCACTGCTTGATGCAGGTACCGTGAAAAAGTAATCATCAGCATCCTCAAGTACCTTTTCGGCAAACTTTTTAAGATTTTCATCAGCAATGTAGCCAATCTCATTGGCAAACATTTTTATTCTATCTTCTTTTGTAATCATAGTTCAAAATTACAAAAAATATTAAAAATTTCCAAAGATTTTTAAACAAAAAAAAATAGCGGTCCTTTTCTCCTTCTTAGAAACCGCTATTTTATAAAACACTGATAAGTCATTTCGGTGAGCCGAAACAGTCTTTTTAAACTTTCTATATCTAAAACTCACAACGATTACTTATATTAGTTGCTAACTACGGATGACTATTCTCCGTAAAGTTCAGTTATTCAATAGCAACTCCTCTATCTCCATTATCTACTCTCTTTACCACATCCACAATCGTCAAGTGGATTCTCAAAGGAAGCACGTTCCTCGTTGTGGCAAATTCAATAATGTACTTCAAGCAACCATAACCTTGTGCTCATAAACTGAATAAAGCACCTTGCTCTTATGGCAGAGTATCATCTAAATCTGACCGCTACATCAGAAAAAGACCGCTTGATAACCCCCAACATTTTTCAGTCAGATAACCAATCCTCAAGTAGATACGACCACCGCAATTATTTCTCTCCGATGATGGAGATATTTCTTATCAAAAACAAATATAATCCACGAAAACTTATTTCTCATAAAGGCAAATTGTTAGTAGGAAACCCTTTATGGCTAAAATACGCCAATGTAACTCACTATATATTACTTATATCAAATTTTTGGAATTACACATATATATAGAAGCTGACATACTCCCACGAATGAATTCGTGGAGTTCTTAACCAATTTTAAGAACATGTATTTGTTAATAGGTTATACCTATTAACCACACTTGAAACATCAAGTGGCGCTGTCAGCAGCGCAATGTGATTCTGTTCATATCGCTTCAATATATTAATCGCAGCGTTCAAATCACGGTCTATAACAATGGAATGTAATTTTCCAAAAACATCCTACTGTTGGCTTAATTCCCGAAACCTACTTGGTTTTCTCGGTTTATTCCCCGAATTATATCCATCTTTTTCAAAGAACGTTTGTAAGATTTCTCTTACAATGCAAAGATACAAAGATTATTTTTAAAAACCAAACTTTTTAAGGAAAAATCAAAGAATTTCCTATAACGGTTCTTGTCTCCTCATCATATTCTATTTTAAGAATAGGATTTACTGGTTGATAATCTTCATTGACCAAAGACACATTTGCCATATAGGTATCGCCAACCTTTTCAAACTTATGGTTTCCGCTATGAAAATGCCCGCTCACAAATATCTTTGGCTTGATTCTTTCAATATGTTTTGCAAGTACATTATTTCCTGTATCTTCCTTTTGAAAAGGTCCCTCGGTAATATCTCCCAAGCCGTTGATATTCGGGCTATCATGACTGATTAATATGTCAACATCATCAGGTATTTGGGAAAATTTCTTCTCCAATGTCTCATCTGATACCATAAAAGCCCAATTGCCGAAAATGCTGCAATAAGGAGTACCAAATATTTTGATTGTATCAAGTCCGTCACTTACTATCACATCATAGTCATATTCGCCGTGCTTAAGAATTTTTAATCTATTGGACGTTGCGGATTCAATTTCTCTCAAATCATTTTTCTGTGCCCTTTCAAAATAAAAATCATGATTGCCTGGTGTTAAAATGACTTTGGAATCATCAGTCTTAAACGGAAGTCCATTGACCCATTTGACAAATTCATCATTTATCCAATCCTTTTGAAAACTTGCGGCATGACAATATGCCGGACATATATCGCCACATATCAATAATAAATCAAATGGCTCCTTCACAAAAGGAAGATAGCCATGAAAATCACTTGTTGCTAAAATTACCATTCTTTTACATTACAATTTTTTTTAAATCCTCTATCATTTCTTTTGGTGGAAGATTTTTATTATTTTTTGTTATTGCCTCAATAAAATGTGGCAATTCTTTTCTGTAAACATTAGCCATTCTTGAGCCTTTCTCAATTGAATAACTCATGTTTGCCATTCTGTCAGCCATTTTTACCAAAGGAGCATAAGGAGTGTTGCAAATATCATTATAATATTTGTCATTTGCTCTTTCCGCTCTTGTTCTGCCCTTTTCATTGGTAAGCGCATAGACAATTTCCGTTCCAATCAAGGCATCCTCATCATCGAGATACATCTTGGCCAGTTCCATGACATTGTTGTAAGTCAATCTGGCATCCTCAATTGTATCATGAAAATATGCCCCGAAAATAACCCCCATATAATGTTCATTATCCTCAGATATATATTCCTTCACAAAATTTGCAACCATATCAAGATGGTAACCATAAGGACGGTTGTCATACATTTGATTAACCTCGGCATGTATCTCATAAGCAGCCGCTTTAATCTTATTTTCCAAATAATCTACTTTAAACATTTTCAATCAATTTTAAAGGTTCATTAAACATAGCCAATTGGTCCTCACAAAAGAAAACCCTATCAATATCTTCAATCTCAATCCCTTTCCACAATTTATATATCTGTGGATAAAATGTAGTGGAAGCCTTTTTCAACACTTCCTCTCCCGTATCAATGTTTCTTCCTACAAAAGCATCAACCTTGTTTCCACGAGCATTAACAATCGGTAGCATTTTAATCTCCACATTCTCACATCGTGTATCAAGATTTAATGACTCCTTGATAACACTTTGAAGAATCTGACTGTCAAACACTCCCATTTCTTGTTCTTTTTTTTGCAAATATACCAAAAAGTTTTCTATTCTCCAAACAATTTTTTCAAATCTAAAAACTTCTGATAATCATAAGATTTTTCTTTTTTAGCCTTTTCTACCTCTGTTGCAATTAATGAATCTCTCCAATCCACCATTCTTTTTATAAAAGCGTTTTCAATCTTCTAATTTCGTCTGTCCTTTCCAAAAAATGAGAATATATCTCGATGTTGTTCTGTTCCATTTATTGTTTTATTTTTCAATGTAATTCTTTCCGTTAGGTTTAACAAGTTCATCTGTCACAATAATCTTTTCAGAAACATATTCCCCATCTCGGTTTTGATAATAAATTGTACCTTTGGGAATAATCGCCTTATATATCACCTTATTATTATAAGATAAGCCACTTATAAATGTATTCGGGTTCTCTTTCCTTTTTTTGGGAAAAACAGTTATATAAGTATAAGTAGTATTATCATAAAATGATTTAACAAATCTACATTTTTTTGAATAGCCGTGATATCCTTCATAAATATCTATAGCACCATTAACTCTTTTAAGAGTTTTTAAATAAACTTGTTTTGTTTCTTTATTAAAATCATATTGATATTCTTGGCATGGACTTTTACCATCTTTACCCAATACTTTATAAACCTCAATGTTCCTCAATGCAATTCGAGGCATTCTTTCAAAAAATCTTTTTCCTGTCCAACACATAAATTTTCAATTTAATTTAAAAATCATATGGCAAATATACAAAAAATATGCCACCAAAACAAATTTCTTGTCTTGATGGCATAAAATTTAAAAAGTAATTTATTCTTTCTAATATTTGTATGGACCCGGAGTATAATTGGATGCTGTTTTGAGTTTTTGTGTAATATCCGTTGTGCTTATCCATCCACAAATTGTTCCATTACTTGTCCATGTCTTCCATTGAGTAGTATTGCTTCCGACAGTCAATTTCACGCTTCCGAAATAAGAATATGGATTGGATTCCAAAGAAGACAATTTAACTCCACCCGCCCATATTGAATAATATGATGCTGCTGTTGCAACCGTATTTGTAGTTGTTGTACTTCCATATGCATTATTTATTGAAATGGAATGAGTTTTTCCATTATTTGTAATTTTATGTACAATTGTACACAAATTACTTGAAGTCAATTTTGCTGCATTTATTGTTGCTCCACTAATATCATTATCTCTAACTTTTAAATGAATACGATATGTGTCCCCACTTATGTATTCAGCATAAATTCTGGTTTCCGAAGAACCTTCATAGCCAAATATAGGAATTAAAAAACCGGTTTCTTTGTAATTCTTATCCGGAGCCCACTCAATTTCAACAGTTATATTATTTGCTGTTATTGTTGTACTATTTATATCATTAGTCAATTGTGTTGGGCTATGATATCCGTTGCTATATATACTATAAACCTCACCCATTTTTGGTGGTTCAACATAAGCGTTTTGCTGTACTAGTACTCCGTTTTTTATTTTATCCGTATTATCTTGATTGTTGTATACCAAATAAACATGCCCTGAACGAGAAGAACCTGTATTATTATTAACCCTTAATGTATAATTATTTGTGTCCCCTTTTTTTGTTGTCCAATCAAGTTTAGTGCCAACGTTATCATATATGTCAAAGAAATATCCACTACTATCAGCCGAAAATGAATATCCATATTGGTCATTATCTGTAACTGTAAAATTAACCTCTGTTCCAGCAGATGATAATCCAAGTGTTGAACCCGTAGTAAGGTTCCATGTTGGATATGCACGAACCTCTTCGTCATAAGAAACTGTTATTGTAACACTTTCATTGCCATTATCCCAAGCAGTTAATATTGCCCTTATTACATTTTTTACGTCTACAAAATTTGCCATGGTTTCAAACCCGGCTGAATCTACTGCTTCAGCATTTTGCATATTCGAGCATACGATTTTCCAATTATCTTCAGAGGTTACATTTTCATATGAAGATGATGACTGCTTGAGTGTTGTAATCAAGTCTTTTGTTATTGTGACATATTTTTGAGATAATGATGGATTAAAATCGTTTCCCAATTTTAGCAATATAGCATTATTGTCCCATATATATAAATATTTGTATTCATTAGTAGCATAATCTAAATCAGTTTTCATGCCATTGAAATATATTGTCATTGAAGTCTTTTCAGCAGGTTTAGCATCTTGTGTAACCATGCATTCTTCATAACTCCTATTATCATCTGTGGATTTTAGATACAGTGTTCCTTGACGCTGTGTAGTGGTCTCATTTGTTGATTTAGGCTGATAAGTAATAGTGGCATCACCAGTTCCTCCGGTTGGTGATAATGTCATAAAATCCGGGTATACCAATATCCATCCTTTATTTGCTTCATCTATTACGTTAAATTGGTTCCATGAACCCGGACCTTCATTATAGTTAAAATTAATACCATAATATAACAAATCCCATGTCGGGTCAAAATCATTATAGTCAAGTTGCCTTACTTTAAAAACATCAGTTTCGGATATTCCAATACCATAACCTGTTATTTTAAAATAAAGGTATCTTTCATTATTCGTGTTGTTATACGGAGCATTACCGGTAAAGACTACCGCCCTATAAGTGATTCCATTTTGGGTGAATGTTATATTAGGTAAATCCTCCGTTGATGACCAAGAATAATTAGTTGAATTTGTACAATTGGCATCATAAAACATTTCAATCGAAAATGATGTTAAACTTGTTGCGGCAGACACATAAAAGCCTTCGGTCATATCGTTATTTTCATCCCCTTGATTAAATACAATATCGTTTTCAAATAGCATCAATTTGGCTTCCGCCCTAATATCGCTCAAAGCGAACAATTCATCATCTTCCCGCCCATTAACATCCTTGATTACATATCCGTCTTTTTTCCAATTATTTTTAAAATCACTTGCCGTTGGGCAATAATAATCATTTATTATCGCATCTGTCAACGGAAAATATCCGGATTGGGTCAATTCTCCCTTCGTGACCATCTTCAAATCAGCCATAATTAAATTTCAATATCTGTTTTTCAAATCCCCTTACCCCAATATCCTCAACCGAAGATTCAATATCAGCATAAAGGGAAATATGTTATTATTCTGTTTTTCATCAAATAAATAGTTGGTGGTTTTTGTTATGCCTTTCAACTATTTATTATAAAATGTTTAAGATTATTTGATAAAAAATGTTGATGGATGGTCTGATTACTGATATTATTAAACTTATTTTCTTAATTTTTGATTTGTATGAAAAACATCCTTATCATTGTTATATCCATATTCTTTTACAAAATAATAATAGGCGGTATTAATTAGTTTCTTTTTTGTATTAGTTAATTTTTTAATCATCTTATTAATTAATGATAATTGTTTAGATTCTTCAATATTTATTTTATACATTTTTAATGTGTCAAAAACATATTTTCTTAAAAATTTATCATGCTTCATTAAAACGCATTCATATAAAGCAAAAGCAAAATCTTTATATACATCACAATCAATCAATGCAGTCTTAAAGCCATCAATTGTTAAATTTCCTAATTGTTGATTGCTATATGCTTGCTTAATTTCAGCCCATACTTGTGATGTCATTGCCTGTGCCTCTTGATAATAATACAAATATAATCCACGAGCAAAATAATATGGTGGAGTTTCCGCTATTAAGTTTCTTGTTGCATTTAAAATGTTTTCATAATTTTCGGGTGTTTCATCAACTTTATCATCATCTACAGTATTTGATTTCATTCTATTTAAAAATATATTTCCATGCATTAACTCATGAATGACAGTAATCATTATTCCGTTTTTTACTTTTTGAAATGTTTTACCTTTAACAAAATTAATCCCAATAAAAATTGTTATATATACAATACCTTGGTCATCATTAACTTTATAAACATTTCCTGAACACTGCTTCCCTTCTACATATTTTATAGTGACATCAACAATATGAAAGTGTCCTATATTACAATTAACAATAAAATTATTAGTTTTAGAAATTATATTTTCTATTACTTTATCGGTAATTGAATTTGCTAACTCATATTGTCCCTTAAATATATGGCATTCTTCGTCTATGCTTTCTTTTAAGAAATTATGCTTTTTTAAATTTTCATCTGGGTATACAAATTCTGGTATATTTTTTAATTCTAATATAGCCATTTAATGTATTTTTTATTTATTTTCATTCTTAATAGTTTATTTGATAATTAATCAAATAATTCCCCGCAAAATTCATTCTTATCAGTTCTCCCGAATCGTTTGATGGCAATATTTAATATTGATTTAACTGTTTTGAAATCAAGCCTTCTTCGATATTTTCCGTCTTTTCTCAAGCCCTTGAATGAGGTCATGAGCACATCCTTTGTCTTTTCCCTATAATCCGCCAAAATAATGTTACATTCTTTCAAAAATTCCTTTCTATCAATATCATCAGGCAATCCTGATACACGTGTGAAAGACCTGCTTGAAACCTTGATGCTTTCTGACGGAATTTTTTCCCCTTCAAAGAATTCGCAATCCGCTTTCTGACCGCTATCAACGGTTTTAACGCCAATAGAGCCATCTTTATCATTGAATACCCAATGAACATCAGATGTTTTTCCTGTAATATCCAATGACTGCAATTCATTAAGATATCCCAAATATTCATCATTGTTCCATATAGGGATATTGTTTTGCCCTTCGGGAGTGAACATTGCCAAACAAACAGGACATTCAGTATCATCAAACATCTTACAATTCAATGATATTACTCCCCATAATCTGTTCATATGAATATTGGCTGTTATGAAACTTTCAGGAATAATGACCGCCACATATTTGCAATTTTCCAACATCACCCTAAGTGATACCTTATATAAATCATCTTCTTCCCATGGATAATCAATTTTTCTGCGTCTGGCCGAACTTTTCCCCAAATAAGGGCAATTGGTTATGCAAATATCATATCCCTTTGGAAAATCAGCCAATGTGTCCTTTTGCTCCACGTTATATTTCGGATAAGTATTCTCTTTCGGAGGGTCTATGTCAAAACAAGCCCAATCCAAATCATATCCGCTTTCCTTTATCAATCTTAATATGTTATTCGCTCCTGCAAACGGTTCTATTACTGTAGTTGTGTTACCAATATTACCCATCCACTCTTGGAAAAGTGGATGAGTAAATGGATTTTCTTGGGTAAAATATTGCCCTAATTCTCGTTTATTTTGCACTATTAATGCATAATTTTTTCTTTTTTATTATTAATGAATGGTATTCAAAACCGCCTCTAACGTTTTAGTGTTCATTCTTCCCTTAACATGAGACAACACTTTTTGGGCACTATTAATATCACTCATAGTCAACTCTCCATTATTTACAGCATTTGATACTGACAATGTGGTTTCCTCAATGTTTTTATCTGAATTTGAATCACTTTTATGCTTGCCACAAAATTGCTTAATAAATGTAGCAATATCACGAAGTTCGTATTCATTTTCATCTTCATCATATATTTTTAAATTATCACGGCAAGCATCTTTAATATCTTTAAAAGTTATTGTTGTTTTTGTCTTTACTTGTGACTCTTTGTGAAGTTCATGAAATACATAATTTCCTATAGTAACATCATATCTTATGTTGTTTCTTGTCGGATGAGTTCCACCATAAGCATTTGTAACTTTCCATCCATCATTACCTCGGCAAACTGTTGCAATGCCTTTATATCTTATTGCCCCACCAGACAAATCCGGAGAACACATTCTATTTTCTTCATACTCATTACCCTTGCCTGATTTTATTATTTTTGCAACATCAGCAATTTCAAAAACAATTTCTTCACCATCTTCAGTATGGAATACATGTTTCTCATAATTTTCGGTTCCAGCCAATTTATTGCGATAAAGGAAATCCCGATAAACAAGTGTTGTACGCTCATCATCAGTTGAGAATATGATTTTTATTCTATCATCAGGCATTGTATCCACAATTTTCCGTTTCAATTCAATAATTTCAGCATTGGATACCATCTTACAATTCTTAAATACAACCTCATATGAATTTTCAGCCTTGCATTCTTTAGGATTTATTATTTCATAAGTTATTTCCTTATCTATGCCGTTAAAAGTGAGGTTTGCTCCATAAGCAAATCCATCTCGAACAACCGCAATGTTTCCAGAAACAATATTATCTTGATAAAGGCGTGAAGACAATCCCATTACCTCAGTACCAACACCACACAAAGACACTCCTTTATTGGCTGATATTGTTTTTCCCGCCGTTGATGCAATTTCCTTCAATTTCTCAAATGTTGGAAGCATATCACTATCAGCATCATTATAAAAACGATAATTACAAAGATTCGGCCCGCATTTTTCAATTGTGATAGTTCCTTTGGACTTACCATAAGTAAGCATATTATGAACCATTTCCATTATTCCGGACATTGGGTCTCCGGCCGGATGTGATGAAAACCTAACTGACCCGTCCGCTTTGCGTTCTCCAGTCTCATTAATAATTTTTATCCTTTCCTCCATAATTAATTTAAATTAAATTGTGAAATTTTAAAGTATCAATCAAAGTTTTTTCAATAATATTTCTATTTGTATAAATTGTTTTTGTTCCGTCAAAATCACATTCATCAATAATTGATGGCTTCCAATAATTGCCTTCCATCATAAAGAATACAACCAAATTTTCATTTGTGTTCTTACTGATACAATTTCGGGTTACTTCAACCTCAAATGGTATATAATCTTGGTCTCCTCCAACTTCCTTTGTATATTTACAAAAAAAGAACAATTCCAAATAATTTCCATTATCCTTATTTTGAAAATATGCCACGCCATCAATTGCTTTTGAATCCTTACAATGATTTCGTTTGATTTTAACCGATGTCAAAGTTCCGTTATGGGCAAAATATTTTCCATTTTTTCCATATCCTGTACTGATGGAATCAAATTCACCCAAATCCAAATTAAGTTGGAATTCTTTTGCTATTTTTTTACACGTGTTTTTAATTATATTCACTTGTATTTTTTCATCATATGAATCTCTTCTATCTGCTCTCATCTTCCTTCAAATTTTCCCTAACCTTGTCCAATGTTTTTCCCAAAAGATTCAATCCAGTCCATGCTTTTTCATCATGAACAATATCATCACACCAATAAACGCCACAACCCCAAATTCTATCCACAGGGCTCCCCTCAACAAAATGCTTTCCTTCAAACTCCGGGTCAAAAATAAATTTCTTCAAACCCTCATTCTGTGAAAACTTCGCAAAACAAGCATCATACATCATCTGCTCTTTAACCTCATCCCATTTTGCTGAATCAAATCCCTTTACCTTTCTTCCGAGTTTCTTTGCCTCCTTTGGATTGTCTCCGTTGGCTTTGATTTCCTCATAAATTTCCTCATCTCCAAAATATTTGGCTTTCAACGCCATAAAGCATTGTTCCGAAGAACTCCAAACAAACCCGTCATACTTAAAATGACATGGATACCAATTGGAAAAAATTCCTCCCCAAAAGGCTACATATTTACCTGACACTGTGGTCATTTCATAGTATTTAATCTTCATCTCTTAAAAAATTTTAAAACCAAACACAATGCAAATATACAATTTATTTTCGATAATAACAAAAAAAAGCCCCGCATTATTTCAATGCGGAGCCTTTTCCAACTAACAATTTTCACAATTGAAATTTTTGATAAAAATCATTCTCGGATATAATTTCAATGCCCAAACTATTCGCCTTATCTATCTTTGATTGTCCGGGTTTATCTCCTATTATAAGATAATTTGTCTTCCTTGAAACACTATGTCCACATTTTGCACCCATTGATTCAAGATATTTTTCCACATCATCTCCGGAGAATCTATTAGACTTTCCCGAAAACACTATAGAAAGCCCCTCTATCGGCAAATCAAGTGGTCCATCGTCTTCTTCATCATAATGTTTCTCATTCGGCTCCAAAACGGCTTTAAATTGAAATTCCTTCAAAAATCTCAGCCATTTGTCATATTCTGATTCAAAAGGAATATTATGTCCGAACGCATATATTGCTGATGCCACAACTTCCCCTATTCCGTCAATGGTCATCAATTCTTCTTTATCTGCATTGAAAATATCACCAATGGTTTTGAATTTCTTCACCAAATCCCTTGCCGTAACTTTTCCAACGCCATCAATGCCAATTGCATAAATGATTTTTTCAAGCGGCTTTGACAAACTTTCCTTTAATCCCTTCTTTATATTTTGAACTTTCTGCAATCCATAACCCTCGCCCAATATTTCAACAATATCCTCATCAGAATAACTATAGAAAAATCCATATAATGATTGAATATCATGGATTCCGATATTTTTCATCAAAAGGTCATTGATTGTCCCTTCGCCCAATGTCCTTACATCCATACAATCCTTGGAGCACCAGTATATCATCGCAGCCTTTTGCTGCGCCACACAATCCTCATTGCAGCATTTCCATATCTCTCCGGATTTCATCAATTGAGAGCCACATGCCGGACAAACATTTGGATATTTGACAATTTTTCCACAATGATTTTCCATCATTTTCTCGGTAATGTTTGAATCAATCATTGGAATAACGCCACCGCTTCTTGTTACATGAACATGGTCCCCATAATGAAGTTTCAATGACTTTATATAAGCCTCATTATTAAGGGTGGCGTTTGATATTATAACACCATTACATTCAACGGGCTTCAATACTGCGACTGGTGTAACCACACCTGTTCTTCCCACTTGAAAAACAACATCCTCCAATATTGTTTCCGCTCCATAGTTTTCATTCCATTTTCTCGCTATCCCCCATTCAATAGCCCTTGTATCTTTTGTTCCTATGGCGTTTTGTATGGACATATTATTAACTTTGACTACTATTCCGTCATAGTCATAATCAAGATTTGCATCATTGACAACATAAATGAAACTATCTATCACATTTGCCACTGAATCATAATAATGAATAGAGCCGCTTTTTACCTCAAATTTGAATCCCAACTTTTCAAGAAAAATATCCTTTCCTTGCATTGAATCAAATTCAACATCCCCGAAACAATCCCACGGCCTGAATATAAGCCCTCTTGATGCTGTTATTTTATGGTCAAGTTGCTTAATGCTCCCTGCACAAGCGTTTCTTGTATTTGCGAACGGCAATTCTTTATTTTTCACTCTTTCCTCATTCAATCCTTTCAGCCTTGACTTTGGTAAAAGGATTTCTCCACGGACATAAAAAACCTCATCCTTATCAAAGTCCCAATTCAATGAAAACGGTATATCCTTAACTCCGAACACATTCAATGTAATATCATCACCAACATTTTTGTCTCCCCTTGTTGATGCTTGAACAAATTCCCCTCCGACATATTTCAATTCACAAGAAACGCCATCATATTTGACACTGACATTAAACCATTCAACATCATATTCCTTATGTATCTTATCACACCATTCCTGTAATTCATCATGGGAATAAGTATTTTCAATTGTCAACATCGGCTGTGGGTGATTAACCTTTTTGAATCCTTTCTGTAAATCAGAACCAACCCTTTGGGTAGGAGAATCCGGATATATAATACCACTCTCTTCCTCCATCTTCTGAAGTTCTTTCATCAACAAATCAAATTCAGTATCTGTTACATCACTGACATCCCCATTATAATATCTTATGGAAGCGATGTTCAATTTATTCGTCAGTTCTCTTTGTGTCATTTTCTTTATTGTTTAAAACATTTAATAATTTTTCACCTAATTCGTTATTGATTACAGTCTTATCGTCTGTATAACATAATTTTGAATTATTTTGGATATCTGATGGCTTCTTTTTAAAATCTCCTCTATCAAACATTTTCTTTATCTTCTCATATTTGATGCTATAGTTTCCATAATTCTCAGTTGTTTTCCTTATGATGTCCTTTCTTCTGTGACTGCTCCGCTCATAACCTTTCTTCTTTATTCCGTTTGAATTCGCTTTGGAAGTAAAATGAAAATAGCCGCATTCGCTGCATTTGTAAATATCTTTCTCATTGGCACGTCTGCCATGCCTTTGCTTCAATGCCTTTCTTGCATCCTCATATGTCCTATAAGCATCCTTTCTTGAAGAACATGACAAATCATGGGCAATATAATCTTGTCCCTTTTCAACACCATATTCCAATTTCTCTTCAAGATTATTGTCCTTGATATATGTGAGAATTTCCTTATCTGTTAATTTTGCCATTTTATTAAAAATACTACAGTACAAATATATGATTTCTTTTTAAGAAATCCAAGATAATAGTTCTGTCAACTACCGCCAATCTAAATATTGGCAGATTCTTGATTTCATTGTAAATTATTGAAATTCATTATAATTTACATTTCTTTCTTGTTTCAACTATTGCCATAAAATCTAAAGATAATTTGCAATTATTATTTCATTTCCTTTCATTTCTGAATTTTTGGTAACATTTCTCATTCCATACATTAATTCAAAAGGTATTATTGTATAATCCTTATACAAATTTCTTATATAATCACAATCATCATATGTTATCATCCATTTATGTTTACAAGACTTTACTTCATTAGCAAATCTTTCATGGTCAAAACCTTTATGCAATTTTCCATTATTTCCATATAAGGCAGATTTAGTTGCCGTATAATATGGAGGGTCCAGAAAAATAAAAACATCATCCCCATCTTTTGACAACACATCTGAATAATCTAAATTTGTTATTTTTGTATCAATCAATAATGGTTGAACATTTCTTATACGTTCTATACTGCTATCTGTGAATCGCCCATCAAATGAACCTTGACTATATCCGCCACTTAAACTTGTTCCTGAAAAAGTTATTCTATTCAATACAAAAAATGCAGCACCTCTTTCTATTTTATTGAAATTAAATAAATTGTCACATAAATATTTATGTAACGTTTTACCATCCTTATATTCTTCTTTCCACTTTTTTACAATACTGATAAGTTCATTTATATTGTTTCTTGCATCATCCCAAAAGCAATATAAATCATAATATAAATCATTAATCCAATAATTTGCTAATGGATTGCTTTGTTTTGCTCGTATAAAAACTGAACCACCTCCAATAAAAGGCTCTCTATATTCTTTATATTCAGGCATATTATTAACCAACATTTTTGATGCCCTTGTCTTGCCTCCTGGATATCTTAATGGTGTTTTAATCTCTCTCATTTTGCTTTTGCTTAAAAATAAAAATCCACTTCGTGTATCTCTGCACAATATCACGAAATGGATTAGGATATATTTATCCTTGTTTATATTTCTTATTTATTGTTAAATCAATAAAGTGCAGATTTATATCATTAACTGTTTTAAATAGTTGCTTATTTTGAACTATACCTGTTATACCCTATCGAATATAATCTTAACGAAAATTATAAAAATTATAGCCGTTCGAATATAAAATGCCCAACATTGATGAAATTATATTGTTTAATCCTCAAGATACTCCTCAAGGTCTTGTAGAATCTTGTTTTTCTTTTCAAATGGGTCCCCTTCTCCATCAATATAATGAACAAGAGAATTAGATAATCGGTCAAAAACCTTATTCAAAAGCTCTGTTTTACTGACTAATTCAATTGATTCATAATCATCTGATGATATAGGTTCAGATAATTCAAGAGAATTTTCAAAATGTTCAGCATCCTTGAAATTGTTCTTAAACAAAGTATAAACCTTTTCATTTGAACCATCATCTTCAACTATCCACTTATAATCCTCATTAATCATCTGTGATTTTGAGATTGAAAAAGTTCCGTCTTGATTTTTTCCTATAAACATATTTTGAAATTTTTAACATAGTGGAGAGGCAGGAATTCGAATCCTATACCCTAAAACGAGTACGTTCTGATTAGCAGTCAGACCCAAGTCCTCCCTGGTTGCGCTCTCCAAAATTACCGGAATTACGGTATCCGGCAAACCGATTAACCGCTCTACGAGTGGTATAAAAACAAGCAAATTTGCGAGATATGGCTGATGTACTATATTCTTATATAGCGGGGCTCCTACGACCTTATAGCCATCCTTTAAATCATCTGTTGCATATCCTCATATGGCTTCTCACAAAATCGGCGGTCATTCACCTTTTATTGAATTATATTCAAAAACCAACATGTTCCCTAAGGCAACCTTCGTCTTTTGAAGTACCCAGAGCATAAATTAAATCCGGAATCATTTATGCCTACCCTTAGAATACTAATGGCCTGTGCTTGTTTGTAATTTTCTTTTTTTTATATGGGAGATTGGTCGGATTCGAACCGGCGTGAACAAGAGCCACAATCTTGTGCCTAATCCACTCGGCCACAATCTCCATATTTTTATTTGTACTCCGTGTGGGATTTGAACCCAACGATTACCGGAATGAAAATCCGGGGTCCTGGACCTGACTAGACGAACGGAGCGTTTTATTTCAATCTTTGCGGGAACTACAGGATTCGAACCTGTGACCAAAGGATTAGAAATGGATTACAGAATCGAACTGTATTTTTCCAAAAATCCATCTATTCTTTCGGTGAATAAAACCGTAGACAGTCCTCTGCTCAGCCTCCGAGCTCAGTTCCCGTATTTCTATTTTAAATGGAATCCAACATATACATGCTTAACATGACATGTTAACTACCATAAGCATAGATGCTTGATTTATTCTTTTACTTGGACCATATGGATGTATTACCGTAGTGAAATGAATATCTCCAATTAGAAAAAACTACATATGGAATTCTAAACAAGTAGCTAATTTGTACAAATTCCATGGAAGGTTCCCCTCATCTCGTACCTTACCTTAAGAGCCATAGAGGGGTCATCAGTCGGCAAGGTGAGACTCGAACTCACACGCATTTCTGCACCAGCTCCTTAGGCTGGCGGGTCTACCATTCCCCCACTTGCCGAAAAACAGGAAGCCATTTCAATGGTACTGGATTAAAAGTCTAGTCATAAATGAAAATTGCTGTCCGCTTCCTTAAAATTTCTTTTTTAACACATTTCTTTTAAATAAAGAGTTTTTTTCACAATGGGTTGTCCTGTAATTCAACTTCTCTCGGTAAAATCCAAGGCTTCACACATCAAAAGCTTCCATCATTGTATCAAACTCCTACTTTAGAAAAGGAGGTGCTAAAGTGTCGTTCCATTGAGACTTGAACTCAAATTTCCGCCTTGAGAGGGCGACTACCTGACCATTTAGTAGATAGAACGAAAATTTACGTTAAGCACAACGAAACTTAACTTACACTTTGAATAATTTTTCTTTAAAGCCTTTTTTCAAGAAAAACTCATCGGGCTGCTTCCCCACCTTTAAAAAGAACTTGTTAGGGTAACGTTACCTCCCTATGGCTGATTCGCTCATATTGCCTTTTCAGCCAAAAGCCAACGGTTTATTTCCACACACCGCAAAAGTTGATTTGTTGTTTTTTGAGCGGTATGACAGAATCGAACTGTCATATCCACCTTGGAAGGGTGGCATAATAAAAACCGTTATACTAATACCGCAAATTTTGAATCATTAGAGAGATTTGAACTCTCACCTTTCCTCTAATAGGAAACATGCTTCCGTTACACCATAACAATTACTTCGGTTCCATGGCATTGGAACCTATCTCCTATCCATTATCCACGGAGCGATGGGATTGGGCAACCATCTCCAATCATTTTTATTTCATTCAATGCCATAAATGAAAACGGTTTTTGGTAATTTATTCATACTATTGGATAGTATATAATCATAAATATTACCTTTGCGCCTATGAGCGGAATCGAACCACTATATCACTCACTAAATGCAAGTGGCTTTACCAATTGCCTACATAAGCACCGTTAACTTAAAACAAAACCTTACTTTGCGAAGATATAAATAAAAATTAAATTTTCCAAATCTTTTTCACCATTTTCTCTACTATTTATTGATAGTAGAAAGATATCGCAGGTCGGAACAACAAGGAATTTCGCTACCCTATCATTGGACTGTGATTAGAAAGAGAGGAATGGTGGAACCTCTCTTTCGCTTTTTATAGAGCCTCCTGACGGAATCGAACCATCATCTACTGATTACAAATCAGTTATAATAACCATTATACTAAGGAGGCAAAATAGCCAAAAGCAGAATATTATTTAAACGTTATTGAATATCCCACAACATTTCTGTTACAATCTCCAATAATTGCTCTTATTATTAAGATTTAATTTTGGCTAAAAGAATTATTTTTATTTTACGTTCAAAAATATTCCTTAAATCAAAAAAACGGGAAGCACTTTGTTTACCACCACTGTTTGCATTTTATGGAAAAATCAACAGCAAAACCGACTTTATTATTTATAAGTCTACAGATGGTGCGTAATCCCCGCCATCAAGGAACATTTCTACTTGGAAATAGAAAGAGGTAGAGCAGCAAGGCAGAATCGAACTGCCTTATCAACCATGGCGGTTGCATAATAACCATTATATACTATTGCTGCTTTTTCGGAAAACAAAATAGATTTGAACTATTTGAATTTTTATTTTCAGTAAAAATTGTTATCCACTTAAAAAAATTGCTGCATGTTTTCCTAACATTTTTCAATTATTTGCAGTTCGTATGGGATTTGAACCCATGACCTCCGGCGTGACAAGCCGATATTCTAACCATGCTGAACTAACGAACTATAATAGGACAGAAATCTATTACTTTAATTCTAACCGCTAAACTAAACAGAGTTATCTACAAATTCTCCATTGATGAGAGTCGAACTCATCCTCCCCATAATCACCAATATGAAAGTATTAAAATTGCTGTATGATTTCTTTTCTTGTTGTAGCAAGAATTCCTTTGTACCGAGGATGGGACTTGAACCCATAAGGACTTGCGCCCAGTATTTTTTGAGAATACCATGTCTCCCATTGCATCACCTCGGCAATTAACCCTAATTTAATTATTCTCAAGAATTTCCTTATCAATAAAAAAGTTGATATTATCTTCATTTCTATCAACACTTGTAATGAATTTTTCATTAACGCCATAACCCATTCCGTCATCTTCCAATGTTCTTGGATAAGAGTTAAGAACCGAATCATTGGTATTAAATCCAAGAATATCATTACCCTTAATATCCCTTACCTTGATTGCTCCCATATCCTGTAGGATTTCCTCAAGGGTTAGTTTATTAATTGGCCATCCTTGAAAATCTGTTCCAATTTGTTCCATATTAAAATAAGATTTAGATTGGCTAGTAGGACTCGAACCTACGACCCGCTGATTATCAGTCATTAACAATTAAATTGCTGTCAAATTCTTTTCCAAAAATCATTTACTTACTTCGTCTGCTGCTCTCCCATCTGAGCTATAGCCAATTCAATTTTGTGGAGGGAGAGAGATTCGAACTCTCGGAACGCTCATCACGTCCAACGGTTTTCAAGACCGGCCCGATAAACCACTCCGGCACCCCTCCATTGATTCTTTTCAAATTTTCACAAATTAAATGAACCTATATAATTTCATCAATATTGTCAATGAACTTTTGTCATCTTTCTGACAATGCAAAGATACAAAGATTATTTTTAATTTCCAAAAAACTTTTTGAAAATTTTTGTGGGCTTGGCAAGACTTGAACTTACGACCTCCTCGGTATCAGCGAGATGCGCTAAACCAACTGCGCTACAAGCCCTTATTTTTTTTGTGGCGATTAATAGAATCGAACTATTTTTTACGGGATATGAGTCCGTTGTTTTACCATTAAACTAAATCGCTACGTTATTTTTGTGGACGGTATCGGGCTTGAACCGATAACCTTCTGAATGCAAATCAGACGTTCTACCAATTGGAACTAACCGCCCAAATATATATTCGTGGAAGTCGAGGGATTCGAACCCCCTAACCCGAAAGAACAGATTTACAGTCTGTCGCAACTCGCCATCGTTGCCGCACTTCCAAGTATTTTTTTGTTGTCCCACAGAGATTCGAACTCTGAATAAAACGTTCGTAGCGTTTCGGTTTATCCGTTAGCCTATGGAACAATATAAAAGGAGCGAGGCGAACTCCCTATGGTCAATTGATGTGCCATCACCATCAACCTGTCACATTTCATTTGGCATATCCATGTAACTTAAAAGCCTACTTTGTACCTCCAATAGGATTCAAACCTATAGTCTACAGATTAGAAATCTGTTGCATTGTTCAGTTATGCTATAGAGGCATTTTTTTGTACTCCCATCGGGAATTGAACCCGAATCCACAGTTTAAGAGACTGTTAGTCTGCCGTTGACCTATAGGAGCATATTTGTGCGCCCGATGGGACTCGAACCCATAACCCACTGGTTAAAAGCCAGTTGCTCTATCCAATTAAGCCACGAACGCTTTCCAAACGTTATTTTGAACCTAATCAAATAGGGCTTTACTCCTACAGTCCAAATAACGTCACTTATCTATGTTTTCGTTTTATATCCTTCTGTTTCATTTTTAAATAAATTTCTTTTAAAATCATTTGTGGGGGAGGACAGAATCGAACTGCCTACGCCAACATCTTCAGTGTTGCGCTCTACCATATGAGCTACTCCCCCATATTTGTGCTGCGTTCCGGATTCGAACCGGAGTTCATCGGCGTGAAATTCCGAGTGCTTACCCACTAGCATAACGCAGTATTTGTAAGTTATTGATAATCAGTATAGTAGGTGAGATTCGAACTCACGAAAATATGGTCCCAAACCATACCCCTTAGACCTCTCGGACACTACTATATTTTTAGAGTAGATGATTGGATTTGAACCAATGAATAGTAGTTTTGCAGACTACCGTGTTAAACCAACTTCACCACATCTACATTTTTTTGCAGGGACAGCCCGAATTGGACGGACATCAAAGGTTTTGGAGACCCCCATTCTACCATTAAACTATATCCCCATATTTCAATATTTCTTATTCAACTTCTTCCCATATCTTTCCCTCTCTTCATCAGTCAATCTTTTATGGGTACTGCCCACATGCCATTTTCCACATTTGTCACATTTGTAAGCCACCATTTTCCATATTTTATCCTTTGAACTGTTTAAAAGTCTTGCCACATATAAGGCATCATCCTCAGTGTCATAAGACTTCTTTTCAACAAGTTCTCCGTTGAATATTTTGTAATGACTTCTTGCCTTTCTAATATTTTCCATAACAATGAACAATATCATCAACAATCGTGCCAAACTGCATATTCACCTTATAACAAAATAAAAAACCTCTGAAAAGTTTTGATTGAGAATCTTGTCAGAGGTTGGGAATATGTTGTGGTTAAAAACCTATGTGCTTTTTCGGTTGCGCCTTGTCCTGCGCTATATTCCACCTCTGTTTTTAAATGGTCGGCATTCAATACCGCATTTCTCTGCGGATGCATACGATGTCCCACAATAGCCTTTAAAACTATTGTTAAACCAACTATCCATATGTCTATTAAATGTCTTCATTTTATTATTGTTTTATGAATTTCCTTAATTCCAATTAATAAATAGTGTCAAAATTAAAAAAAATCTCAATTACATTACAAATATACAAATTATGTTTGAAAAAGCAAATATTTTTTAACTTTTTTTGTAAAATTCTTCTATTTTCTATGTTTTTGTATATATCTTTTCCCTGAATATATACCTATTTTCTTTGATGGTACAAGTTTTTCTGTATTTATTTCCTCCTCAAATATAGCATCATTGTTTTCACTGTCACTATCACTGTCATAGATTATCCTAAATATATCATCATCAATAGTACAATTATCAAATAGTACTGAATGTATAACCAAACGAACATCTGAATCTACATCACCATCTCTTCTCTGCCATATTTTTTTAATATAAGTACTTCTGGTAAGATATAACTCATCATCTAATTCATTAATCGTGCAATCATTATCGTAGGCTATAATTATATTATCCAAAACAAGACCATATGTTTCATCATTAAATTCCACTATAACTCCAGTGGTCAACAATTTTTTCAAATCTTTCATAAAATTTTCGGAAAGGAAACCCACTACTTCAATTGTGGGAGGAATTTCCGTTAGCCTTTTTATTAAATTATTATTAATTAAATATAATATATTATGAACTTTTTTTAATATTAATACTATTTATAATAAAAACAATTAGTAAATGTATCTTACAACCAAAATACAACAGACAGAACAAAAGCACGAGGTGGACTTATCCATCCTCAGGGGTCTTTGTTATCATTCTGCACGTCTTTACAACGTTGGAATGTATTCGGTAAGACAACATTACTTTAATACACAATCATACCTTAACTACTACAAAAACTATGGTGAATGTAAAAATAATGAACATTACAAAATCCTTCTATCAGATTGCTCCCAACAAATATTGAGGCTTGTTGATAGAGATATGCAGTCGTTTTTTAAACTCCTTGTACTTAAAAATTCTGGTAGATATTCTGAAAAAATCAGACTTCCACGTTATAAAAAACAAGATGAGTTATCCACCTGCACTATACAAGGACGTAGTTGTAGAATACAAAAAAACGGTAAACTTGCAATAGGATTAACAACTGAATTCCGTGAAAAATATAATATCGCAGAACGTAGAATCCTATTTACAATCCCATCTAATATCCGCAATATAACAGAATTCAAAGAGGTGCGAATAATCCCACAATATAATGGAAAACAATTCGTGATTGAATTTATTTACGAATCTAATAATCTTCCACAACAAGCACATGGTAATGGATATATGTCAATTGATTTAGGAATTGACAACCTTGCAGCATGCACGGTCTTTTCTAATGGTGACGCACAGCAATTTTTAATTGACGGGCGCAGATTAAAAAATATAAATCACTATTACAATAAGAAAATAGCAATGCTACAGTCATCATATTCCACAAACAAATCAATAACAACACCAACAAATCGTATGTTAAGATTAATGAACGGGAGGAATAACCGCATTAACGATTATTTTAACAAAACCGTGAAATTAATAATTAATGCTTGCCTTAACAATGATGTAACAACATTGGTTATTGGTTACAACAAAGGGCAAAAACAAGAAATTAACATCGGTAAAGTTAATAATCAGAATACAGTAATGATTCCATTGTATAAACTCCGTCAAAAACTACAATATCAATGTGAGTTACATGGTATTAAATATTGCCCACAAGAGGAAAGTTATACATCAAAGGCGAGTGCCTTAGACAACGATAATATTCCTAATTATGGAGATACCGACATACCTGTATTCAATGGTAGTAGAATCCACAGGGGATTATACCGTTCATCAAAAGGCCGTGTGCTTAACGCTGATATTAATGGTAGTATTAATATTCTCAAAAAGTATTTCAAAGAACGTAAATCAAATGGGATAACCCCAAATGATGTAAGAGTGCTCGTCAATGCGCCATGCCAAAGGCTAAATGCCTTTGCTCAAGCCCACAGACTTTAGTCGTGGGTTATTGACATCTAAACTTTCAATTACAACACAAATATACAAAAATAATACACTAAAAACAAAAAATGAGGAAAATTCATCATTGAAAATCCCTCATTATAATTTCATCAATAGTCAAATGTTACTTCTTTGACTTTGACTTATCCTTATCCTCATCATCAGTAAAGTACTGCTCCTGAAGTTTCTTGATGACATCAAGTTCAAACTTAAGGTCCTCTTTCTGAAGTTCAAGATTAATTCTGTCCTTCACCCACTTCTGAAGATTTACATTCTCTCCGACAATCAAAGATTCCGTGGTGCGGACTGAAAGGTCCTCCATATCAAAAATCTTGCTCTCAATTTCTCTGATTAACTTCTCGGTTGCCCTTTTCTCATCCTCAAACAAATCCTTGGCTGACGAATCCAAATTACCGGCTCTCTTGGCAATTGCATCATTGCCAGTTAACATAAGCATTCTTTTAAAATTTCCCATAATATTTTTTCTCTTTTTTTAAATTATTCTGTGATGATGTCTTATTTTATATTTTGCGTTGCTTTTTATAATCTCTTCATTATATTTCCAATCATTCAGCACATTATCAGCCTTTTCCTCAAATGTATTTCCTTTCGCATTGAGCACCTCTTTTATAACTGCAATTTCTCGTTTATCTCTTATTGAATCTGCAATGCTTGGGCATTTTGATTTAAGTAATTCATATTCTGCCGGTGATACTAATATTTCTGTTTTATGATTTTTAAAATCAATATCATCCAGCCTAACTTTTGTTATAGTTTCTTCATTAGTAAGTGGATTGCAAGTAATTGTGCCCCATTCTGCATTTGATGATGTAACACACAAATTCGAAGATTCATCTATCCTCCATTTTGAAAAATCTGCCATTATTCATTTTCTTTTTTCTTTTTATTTTTGATATATAAAGTACAGCAACAATTATCCTCTTTCCTATAAGCCTTGCACGGGCAAATATCATCATCAGTTCCCGAATATTTGTTGTGACACGGGCAATGGCCACCATTTCTTTCCAAACCTTTCAATATTCCATTAACAACTTTTTCATTCGGATTAAGGATAAAACCTTCCTTTATATAAAATTTCTTATCTTCCACTTTTAGATTTCTTTTTTATTTTCATAATCCATATTAAAGATAGAAGATTCCTGAGAATTGTCAATAGTTTTCACAATTTTCTTCATTGTCTTATAAACATATTCATCCCAACTTCCATGTTCATATCTCTCCCCGACAGCCCTTGTTACGTTAAGGACGGGGATTGAATACGAAAGGAAAACCTCATAAGTTGAATTCTTTGGGTGAGAATAATCCTCGTTTTCAAAAATCCATGATTCATTATATTTCTTGAGCCTTATGCTATAGATAACTTCTTTCCCCTTAGCCACATGAATCTGCAAATTTCCACAAAAAAGGTCATAAACAACCCCATTGTCTTTTGTAGTCTTAATATAATATGGCTTTGATTCACCATTTTTAGTTTCAATAGTGGTCATATGATTTGCCACATTATCAAACAGCAAACCCATCTCTTCTATCATGCTGATACATTTGTCAATATCAGCAGTAAAATTTTTGGCGTTCATCTCAACTGCCCATCTATACCAAATTTTCATCATAAAAACAAATTTTTAAAATGAGAAAAATCTCACGAGGCAAATATACAAAAAATATTTTTCAAAGCAAACTATTTATGATTGAAAAAATACAAAACATTATGTGTGCTTGTAAACAAAAATCTTCAAACAGACAGGTCACATCTGTGAAGCAGGTGGTCAAGAAAGCCCCTAACTCAGAGAACAACACGAAACCGGAGCGAACGGTTACAAAGCCAAGAGTCAACGTGTTCAAAAGACCGTTGTAGAAGATATAAAAGAAAAGAGAGGAAAAACACCATTCCTCTCTTTATTGTTTATGCACCGGTTTGTTTTGTAATAAAATTAATACTACCCTTTCCAATAATATGAACTTCATAATCAGTTCTTTCTGTTCCACTATCATCTTTATATACGACTTTTTCAACCTCATCATATATATCTCCGGTAAAATTCTTTATCAAAGTTGTTGTCCATTTCTTATCAATATGATAATTGAATTTTGGATTATAGGCAAGGACTTCTTTTAGCGAAAACACACCGACTTCTCCCGCATCAGCGCAAAATTCCCCCAATGGCTCATTTGTATCAGAATCAAATGTTGTGCATGACCAATCTCCATATATGGTGTCCCTTATCAAATATTTCGTAAGTCCCAATATTTCCATGTTCTTTCCCCATTCACATTTTGTCCAATCATTTGAAAAACCTTTAAATGAATTTTCTTCTTTCCATTTATCAACCAAGTCCTCAAATTCCTTTCGCTTTTCATAAACAGCATATGATTGTTGAACATTTAAATTTCTTTTATCCCATCCATTCAATGTGATAAGGTCATAATCTTCCCACTTATATGGATGAGATTTATAAGGAATATTTAATCCAACATCATTGTCATGATTTATAATATAACATGGGTCTGTTATGATAATGTCCTCATTTTCAAAATGAATAACCTTTCCGGTAGATTTCGGCTCCTTATCCACATTCTCACATCTTTCACAATCCTCAATACATTCGGCAACGTGGATTATATCATCCGGTGATAAATCCTTCAGATTATGAATTTCACCTTCATCATCATATATCTTGATTCCATGGTCGAAATCCCTCATAAGGTTTATTTCCCTCAAATTTATCCCTATCTTATCTATTCTTTTGAATACATCCCATGGTTCCTTTTTTTTATCATTTGACCGTGGTCTTGAAAAAAGACGATTATGAAGTTCATGTTCATTTCCCCTGCCAATTGTTACTTCAGTAATATTTCTCTCCGCCAAAAATTTGAATACATATTCGCCAACGGTAGTTATGAGATTTTCTGACACATTAAATAATTTGTAAATTTCCATATCTTTATATTTTTTCTTCTTTATTTTCCTTTAATCCGACTGACAACGGATATTTCACCGCCGGATATGACTTATATCCAATAATCTTTATATCATCAAATGTAAAATCATCAATATCCTTTATCTCCGGATTAAGCCACAATTTCGGTAAGGCATACATATGAGGATTTCTATTCTTTTGTTCTTTCTCATATATCTCAATTTGATTTTCATATATATGACAATCTCCTCCATCAAAGATAAGTTCATCTACATCCATGTTTGCACATTGCGCTATCATATGTACTAACACGCTATAACTCAGGCAGTTAAACGGATTCCCAAGTAACCAATCATTCGACCTCATATGAAACATACAACTCAATTTCCTTGTAGGAACATTATTGTCATCCAGCATTTTTTCAGTTACCGTACTAAAAGTTCTTCCCTTACGTCTATTCTTATAGTAATCCAATCTTTCCTGATAACTCATCTTTCTTGTATAAAATTGAAAGCAAAAATGGCACGGCGGCAAAGCCATATATGGGATATCCTCCGGGTTCCAAGCGGAAACAATCATTCTCCTATCATCAGGATTGGTTTTAAGCGTATCTATGACTTCTTGAATTTGATTGTGGCCGCCAAAATTATTCCATTGTTCTCCATATACAGGTCCAAGATTTCCTGCTTGATACGGGACAAGATGCCCTTCTATTTTAGTTTTAAGCCAATACACTTTCTGTTTAACAACCGCATCAAGAAATTCTTCCTTGGTCATTTTCTCAGTCATATATTTTGCCTTTTCAAGATAAAATCTATAAGCATCATCATCCCATATATGAACACCGTTGTCAACAAGATATTTTATATTTGTGTCACCACTTATAAACCACAAAAGTTCGTGAATAACGCCTTTTGAGAACATTTTTTTGGTGGTGAGCATAGGAAGTCCATCTTTTAGGTTAAAACGCATCTGACAGCCAAACAATGACCTTGTAACGCCCGCTCTTGACTCTTTCCGTTCTCCTTTTTCTATAATCTCGTTGGCTATTTTCAAATATTGCTCATCAACATGATTGTTGAATCCCCTCATCTTCTCATAAGTTATTGCATAAGCCTTCCTATGTTCTATTTCAATTGGAGCACCGGTTTCCTCCCATTCATATTTTGTCAATATATCAGGAAAAAATGCATCGGCTCCATCAACATTTTCAGCCAATGCATCCATATATATCCTATCCACCAAATCCTTTTCAAGAAACTGTTTATAAATGTTTGCGCCACCAATGACAAATATTTTCTTGGTATTATCTTTTTCATAATAAGACTCTGCCAATTTTACCGCATCTTCTATTGATGGAACAATCTCGGCGTTTGCTATCTTATCTGGATGGTGGCTGATTATAATATTGATTCTATCCTTTAAGGCATTGCCAATAGATTCATAGGTTGTCTTTCCCATTATGACAATATTGTTGATTGTCATCTCCTTGAACCATTTCATATCCGCCTTGTTCTTCCAAGGCATTCCTCCGTTGCGCCCAATAGGAAATCCTTTTCCAACAATGTAATTTCCTACTGCCACGATTATATTAATATCCGGTCTCATTTTCTTTTATATATTATTAAAAATGGGGCTAAATTATTTTTGGCCCCATTCATTATTATTTCAAATCTATTGATTCAATTTCCGCTCTTTTATCAAGAATATATTTATAATCCATCATTGCCTGCAATTGCAAATCATAAATAGTTCTCCGGCAAGGCGGAGTAAAACTCAATTCTCCTTTATCCCACTTATTAAGCATTTTGGATAGCCCTGCCAATCTGTTTTTCAATTGCTTGTATTCAGCAATAAAGCGTTCTTTATAATCAGTTGAAATCATTAATGGAATAGTTTCTGCCAAACCACTATTTTTAATCTCCTCAACATTAAATTTACAATCGAAAATAGGTGATTCAATATTATCCTGCACCTCATTTTCAATCGCATTGCACACACTTTCTTCTACAGTAAAATCATCTTCATCAAATGTTTCATTTTCATCATTTGTTTCGATGGTAACCTTAAAATATTTTTCAATTTTTTTCTTTATTTTTTCTTTTTAATTATCTCATCAATAAGTCCATAATCAACAGCCTCTTGTGCAGAAAACCAATTATTCCTATCTGCGTCTCTCTTGATATCCTCCAAAGTTTTGCCACAATTTTCAGCTAGCATTCCAAATGTCATATCTTGCAATCTTTTAGTAAATTCAACTGCAATTGACAAATCAGCACATGTCTGATAATGGTTTGAAGTTGAAACTTGATGAAGCATAATCCAACTATGAGGCATAGCGTATCGTTTTCCTTTTGTTCCAGAAGAACACAAAACGGATGCCATAGAGGCTGCTAATCCTACAACATAAGTTGCAACATCAGATTCTATCCAATTCATAGTATCATAAATACTTGCACCATCAATAACGCTACCCCCTCCACTGTTGAGGAAGAGTTTTACATCTGTCTCAGAATCAACGGAATTAAGATACAACAATTGTGCATTTATAATATTTGCCACATCTGAATCAATATCTGTTCCAAGATAAATAATTCTATCTCCCATAAGACGGGAAAATACATCCATTGTGGCTACATTCATTTGTCTTTCCTCAAGAATGGTAGGACTAATCATCCCATTCATATTCTTTTCCATCTTTTTCTTGTATCCGTCAAGAGTGTTTGAATTAACTCCATTAGAAACTGCAAACTTCTCAAAATCTGTCATCATATAATATAAAATTTAAAATTTCTTAAAACAAAAATACAAAAAAATAATCAATCCTCCAAATTCTTATAATATTCAATCAACTCTAAATTTTTTAATCTTTGCTCATCTGATTCAATATGAAACTGAGGGCTTAACATATTCTTTTCAAGCAAAAGCGTTTTCTCGACACCTCTGCTTAATGCTTTCTCGTATGATTGCTCAATATTTGCTAATGCAATATTAATCAAATCTTTAACTACTTTTATATCTGTATATTTTTTATTCAAAACGTAAGAAAATGCCTTCAATATCTCATCATTATTATAATCGGCAAAAACCATTGAAAGATGCTGCTTCAGATTTTTAATGTCTTTAAATGCCATAATATTTTCTTTATAAAATTTAAATGTCATGTCATTGGGAAGGTTTCCGTAAATTTTCATAAAAAACAAATTCTCCGCATCAATTTGTATTTGTTGTGACACTGCTCTTATTTCTTGCGGAACATTAAGATAAAACAAATAAGCGAACGTATAATAAGGCTCAATTTTTTTCAGCATTATAACTTTTAAATGCTCATAAAATTTTTCATTATGAGGCAATTTAAATGCCACACCTTTTAATCCTTTTTTATATAATTCATATATATGCAATAATTCATGTGCAACCAAACTTCTTATATGATATGATAATCTTGATATAGGACATTGTACGAATAAACCCATACCAAATCTTTCAATCTTATCTTTTCCCAATACAGTGGCACCTTTTATTGTGCATCCATTAGATTTGTCTTCAAAATACTCATCATTAACAATAATAACGTTAATATAACGAAATTCTATTTCATTGAAAAAAGTATTGATGCTTGTTCTATATATTAAATTTTGTAATTGAAAACAATGTTGTCTAACTATCTCTGATTCTATGAAATTATCAATTTCAACAACAATTTGCTCAATATTCGGCAATCTTCCCCTTTCTTCTTGCAAAAGAATTTCTTCATTATTAAAATATTGGTCGAATAATTTATATGAAAAATATTCATGATTATCTATCATTATCTTCTTGTTTTTCTTTTAAATACAATGATTCATAAACAACGGCATCCTTTGCCACCTCTTTTATTCTCTTGAAACTTGAATTACCACTTTTTATATAAACATGCTCATTATATAAGTCAGTGGGAACATCATAAGTGTGATTTTCATTGCCACTTGTTCCATCATAAGAAAAGGCATATCCGCATGGTATCGTTTTCATCCAAACAAAAAGCTCTTGATTGTCAAATTTGTCAAAATACATTCCTTTTGTATTTGCATATGGCGGGTCCATATAGATAAAATCATTCTCTTGCGGCTCAATTTCAATATAAGAGCAATGTCTAAATTCAACATTATTCTTATTTAATAAATCACTCCATTCAAATATGATTTTCTCCAATGTGTCCGGATTGATTCCGTTTCTTGTTATATGAAAAGAATTATTGAATTCTCCTTTGGAATTATATCTCGGCATTCCATTGGTGGTTGTTCTCATAATGAACATAAAATCCAATGGATTCCATTCCTTGTTATATCTTTCCCTAACGTTTTCAAAATAAGCCCTTTTAATTGCCTTATCATCATTCTTATTCATTTCCGTCCATAATATTTTATAATAGTCGGCAACTTCTTTCGGGCGATTCTTAACCGCATTCCACAAATTAATCAAATCTCTATTCAAATCAGAGCAAGCAAACTTATTAACCTTATGGTCTTTACTTTCCATCAAGGCTCGACAAACCGAGGCTCCTCCACAAAAAGGCTCATAATATGTATCTATCTCTTTTGGAAAATATTTGATGATATTCTCACATTGGCTTCTCTTACTGCCACTCCACTTTATAACCGGTTGAAACATAATTTTCTAATAATTTAACAATTCTTCCTTATCATTCTTTATATCCGAAACGTCTTTTATGGTAAATTTAAAATATCCTCCATTCTCGTTCGGTATATTCACAAACTTATATTCTATATCCTCCGGGTCTTCAATATCCCACAGAACAAATCCATGGTTTGAAATAGTCTCACCCATATCCCTCTGTCTGATGCTTGAACAATACACTATCGGAACACCGTTCTTTTTAATCTCCTGCCTCTTATGTATATGCCCGGCTATGACAAAATCACATCCGTCAAAAACATTCGGGTCAATGCCATTGTCAGTAACCCTATTCGTTGCTGTAATTGCACCATTCACATCTCCATGAATCAATCCAATATATGTTTCAGATGAATTATCTTTTCCCTTATTTGCCTCTTTATGAACTTCAATATCCGGCCTGTTAAAACCCGTGAATGATGAATATAAACACCATGCAACATTATCATCATCCATTATTCCTGATTTATATCCAAGTTCCTTGTCAAGAAAAATTACTTGTTTATAATTTCCCACCTCAAACAACGGAGTAAGCGAATCAATCCTATCCGTATTATTCATCAAGAAATCATGGTTTCCTATGACAACGATTGTCTTGCAAATTTTATCAAGTTCGCTAAAGAGCCAATTAACGCAAAGTATTGATTCATTGGTAATTGACAGTTTGTTATGAAGTATGTCCCCACACAAAACTATTCTTGCTTCTTCCGGACTATCCAAATCATCTACAATCTTATGACACTTATTGATAAAAATTTGAAGTGTTTCCTTAATTTCATCTATGCCTTTATAATTCGGTATGTGAATATCCGCACATCCTATAACTTTCTTAACGCTCATAACTAAATTTCTATTTCGCTATATTTTTTGGCTGATTTCAAAGCCATTATTATTCCTTCCTTGCCTTTTGCCTCATAAATTTCACCGAAATCCTTCCAAGGCAAATCGTCTCCACCAAGTTTGATGTATCTTAATCTTTCTCTTAAATCAAGATTACGGCACAATGTCCTATATAACCTTTTTGTCTCATTGTCTGTAGTATCTCCATCAAGACATATTATTATTTTCGCTTTCGCCCTTTCATACAACTTATTATACAACTCACTGCTTTCGGTTAAAACCTTACCCATAAGTGATATTGTATTCGGGGCATATATCCCGTCAATAACTCCTTCCACCAAACAAATATCCGCATCCCATTGTATTTTATCCTCATGGAATATTATCTTGTTCTTATCCGCCTTGCAGTTTTTATATTTAATTCTTTTGTCACTTTCCTTATATGACCTTCCCACATAATAATTTAAATCACCAACACTATTATATGAAGGAAAAATGATTCGATTCCTCCATCCCCAATCCTCCTCATCCCATGTAGTCTTTCCAATTAAGAAATCATCTATAATATCTTGCGTTATCTTTCTTTTTTCAAGATACGCAACCAATTGCTTATCCTTGCAATTTGATAAATCAATCTTCTGATATGTTTTGGGCAATCTCAAATATTCTTCGGAAAACATATCCCCATTATCCTTGAACATATCAAGATTATAATACCTGTTTTCCTTAATATCATTGATTAAGCGGAAATATTCATCAGACATCTCCTTTCCGCCACGGTCTTTTATCAATCTTGATATAGGTCCGGCATGACCGCATGACCAACAATGAAATTTTCCAAGAGCAAATGAAATCTCAAGATTATATTTATTATCAACACTTCCCTTTTCATCAGCACACCATGGGCAATTAAATTGATATTGCGAAACTGACTTATCATATCCCCCCTGTTTGCTTTCACCTAAAATGCTGACAAGCATATTATATATCCGCTGCATTATTGTATAAATTTTCTTATTACAAAAAATACAAAAAAATAAATAAAAAAACAAATGAGAACTGAATTTCTCCAATCCTCATTTGTTCCTAAAATAAATTATCTTTTATGAATTAAAAACTTCCGCAATCCGTGCTATCATAAGTTATAAGTTTATTATCAACACATACATATGCCCTCAGGTCTGGTTTAACTCTGACACTTCTTCGCCAATCAAAATTAACATAATTCCATTCAAAAATAGGGGCATCCACAGATGATGGGTCTTTTTTAGGCTCATATTGGGCGATTTTATATCCTGTTCCATCTTCGCCAACCAAATATCTCGTATATGGTTCTACACCCGATGTTGGTAATTCACTTACTATGCCATCCACCGGAAGATTCTCTCCGAAATCATTTGTTATTTTATGGCTTCCGAAATATTCCTCAATATGATTCTCCCCATCAATGACATCCACCACGGAATATCTCATCCACGGGTCAAGAGCATTGTTCTCTTTCAAAAAATTGTAAGAAGACCTCGAACCCCTCCAATATCTTATAACATGTTTTGTTTGTGTATATTCTGCCATTATCTTCCTTTCAATTTTTAATTATTATTAGTGTCTCCGAGAATTTCTTCCCCATACCAATAAATAGAGGAATTATATTCCTTTTTCAAATCTTCGCCTAATTTTGTTATTGAACTTGAAAGTTCATAGTCTTTTTTTTGTAAATCAGAAACATTTTGCTTTAAAGTGCCAACATCACCTTTGATTGATTGTACATCACCTGCAATATCACCTGATGCTGATGTTGTTCCAAGCTTTGCCAATGAATTACTTCCATTAACAACATACAATCCCGCTGTATAATTTATCCCTGATATTATCTCATCGGTTGTGGTTAATATCACACGGGTTAAATTTTCGGCTGTAGCCAATTTTAAGGCTTCAGTATAATTTGTTGCCGAGAGCGGTTCAAAACCGCCCCCAAACAACGACAATGTTCTATCTACGTTTATAATATACGGAGTTACTTCCTGATTATCAATATCGACCAATGCAACATATTGTCCAGCATATGCTTTCGGACTATTTGCAGCATAATCTTCAAGGTCGTTCATTGAATAATGGATTGCAGACTCGTCAAGCGGTATAGGATTAAGCCTCTGAAATGTTTGAGGCATACCTTTAATACTCCAATTATTCCAATCTATTTTATTAAAATTCGCCATATCTTAGTTCCAATTATTCAAATTTTATTGTATATGATGTATTGTTAGGAAGTACTGTGGCATTTGTTATAAAGAAAACTTTATAATCAACTTCTCCAAAATTATTGACCATATTAATCTTCGTTGATTTAATAACAGATTTACCAAAACTATATCCTCCTGCATCTGTTGTAATCATATTAGATTTATTGTATTCAGATTTACCAGTAGGTATTGCCATAAAGAATGTTCCCGTTCCGGCATTTAAAGTGATTGCTGATGGTACATTTTCCCCAACTGTTTTAGATTTTATAAGTTCTTCTGTCAAATCATCTGCCACTGTACCTACATTTGTCAATGCCCCATAATAAACAGGATAAAAACCTCTAATTGTTTTTGAATTATTACTCTTAGGGATTATACTACCGTTTTGATATGCTATAGTTGCTTTAAATCCATCATTTGATACAGTTACTCCAGCTCCGGATACATTACCTAAGTTTGATTTGGCATAAATTGTTACACTATCGAATTCTGCTGCGGTTACAGTTCTTCCCGTCTCATTAACAATATATTTATTTTCACCAAGACCTACATAAAAATCTTTAGATGCTCCCGCTGAACCATCAACATTTGTATCAACCTCTTTAAATACTGATGTTGTACATACAATTACTTCTTGACCTGAGATTGATGGAGATTTAGTTTGTGTATAAGTATCAGCCGTTGATTCCACGGTATCTCCACTATATCCATAAGTCATTCCTGTAACTTTGACATTTTGTGAGCCTGTGGTATTTGTTGCAGCCTTTGCCGTAAATGTAACTTTTGTTCCAACCGGAACTGAAGCATTTGTATCATTTGTTATTGATGGCTTTCCAACATTTGCCGTAAATGTATAAACCGGATTATTAGCCTTACCCCATTCTTCCTTGCAGAACAATTTCATAAGAATTTCCTGTAAATCACTTCCAGCAGGAATCCCATTTGGATAAACGTTTTCAGCCAAATAAGCAAGTGGCCCACCAGCAACCGGTATTTTTTCGGTTGTCAATGTTTTATTTGTAGTAACCTCTTTAACCTCAAGTGAATTATTTTTGTTAACTTTCAAGAAATTATCATTTCCTTCGGCAACCTTGACATTAACTGTTTTATTTTCAATAGATACTGCTGTCCCGCCACTAACTTGTCCTTCTTGAATGGATTTAATTGTATTCTCAATATTTGTTATATCTGTATTGATAGTTTCAATCTTTTCTGAATTAGCCTTGATTGCTTCACTATTGGTATTAACAGTTCCACTCACAGTATTGATATTGGTGTTCATTGTGGCAGCATCTCCCGGATGCGCTTGAATCCATGCAGCAATTTCTTGTAAGGTATCCATTGATTCGACCGCATTATCAGGAATCAATGCTTCTGTCAATGCACTTGTTGCAATGTCCTTAATAGTTTTACTTGCCACAGAAATCTTATGCCCCTCATCAATAACAACATTTTCACCCGCACTATAAGTAACTATATCTGATTTAAGCGCATAATCACCTTTCTTCTGATAAGTTTGTTCTACATCAGCAGATTTGGCATAATCAGCAAGTGATTGATGTTCAGTAAGATAATTACCTTTCGGCTGATAAGTTTTTGATGCATCATCTTTGGTAAGATATGTCTTTTCAATATCAGCGGTCTTTGCATAAGGAGAAAGTTCAATATCAACTGATTTATCCTCAGCAATATCAAGTGCTGTTCCATTAACCTTAACCGATTCAATCTTGTTTGCAAACTCAGACGGAACCTCAGTAAGATAGTTCTTTTCAGCCAATTTTTCATTAGTAACATAATTATCCTTAACTGAAATAACGCCTTCATTTATATTGATTCCTGTACCAGCTGAATAAAAATCAGTTTTACCTTTCAAAGATTCAAGCCATTCTTCAGTTGTTCCACTAAATCCTTTCTCTTTGGCTATGTCATAAGCGGATTTACCTGATGCGCCATCAGCACCTTTTTCGCCCTGTGGACCCTGTATGCCTTGTGGTCCTTGTTCACCAGTATCACCTTTATCACCTTTATCTCCTTTAGGTCCTTGTGGCCCTACTATTGCAAATTCTCCGAGGTCATCAAATTTCCTTTCTCCATCAACTTCTCCACGGAAAATATATATATGATAATTTTCTTTATTGATATAAGCGTCAGAATTTGCTACGGTACATTCATCAGCACTATTTTTAAGGCTTACTGAACTACCATCCTTTCCATCTTTTCCCGGTGCGCCATCTGCTCCCTTTAATGATGCCAACCATTCTTCGGTTGTTCCTGAAAAGCCCTCAGACTTTGCTATATCATAAGCAGATTTTCCGTCATCTCCTTTTTCTCCTTGTGGTCCTGTCTCTCCCTGCAATCCCTGAGGGCCTTGCTCACCTTGAGGACCTTGTATTCCCTGCTCTCCTTGTTTTCCTACCAAACTTTCAAGCCATGTCTTTTCATCTCCTGAAAAGCCATTATCCACTGCAATTTGGTATGCTGACTTTCCATCAGCACCGGGCTTGCCGCTTATTCCATTAAGAATAGTTTCGACATCTCCACTGAATTTGTCTAATTTTCCCTCAACATTCTCAACTTTTTCTTGATTTTGAGATAATGATACATTTACAACTTCAATGGTATCTTTAAGAGAATCTATTGCAGATTTATTGGAATCAGATTTTTCGATTGCTGTTTTTACATCAATCTTTACATCACTTACGGTCTTGTTAATATCCTCAATAGATAATTCATTTAAAGTAACACGTGCTGCTAAAGAATCTACTTCATTTTTAACTTCGGCTATATCCCCACTAACAATCTCCTTGATTTTACCTCCATCCACTGAAATTGTATCATCTTCTGATATTTGAATTCCATCTCCTGCCTTGTAGGTTTTACCACCTTCAGTGATACCGCTATGTTCATTAATCCATTGTTCAATCTCTCCGAGGGTATCAAAAGCCTCAGACGCTCCTGATGTCACCTTATCTATTGCAAGTTGAACCGCATCAATACTATCTTGTGTAGGCAATTGCTGCCATCTATCTTTTTCCTCTGTAGAATCACCCACAAACCTATAGCTTGTTCCATCTTTGATATTAACAACAAAACCTTCAGTGAGAAATTCTGAAGGAATTGATGCAAGTGTCTCAAATGATGGCAACGGCTGTATGGTCTTAAGTTTCCAATTCTTTTGGAATTTTCCTTCTGTAAGCCAAAAATCAGCAGGTATTCTATTTATGAAGTTTTGTACCGTAACTGTCAAACCTGTAAAACGCAAATCATTATTACTAAACTTTTCTTTAAGTTCATCAATAGTTTTTACAAGTTGTACATCATCAACATAGCCACCGTAATAAATTTGTGTATTATTTATTTTTTGTGCCATATATGGTTTATTTTATTATTTTATTTTTCAATTAAAGTTACTTTTATTACTGACAAATCTTTAGGTGGGGTAGATACAGCCCATGCGCCATCTTCTATCGGTGAAATGTATTCAACATAATCAGTATTATCAATAATCACATTTGCTAAAAATGACATTATTTGCTCACCTTGACCTTGAAATACTTGTAACTTTTTAGTTTCATCAATCTTTTTAGGAACAAATATACAATAAGGATATAATCTTGTTTTTTTAAATTCATCTGCTCGGTCTTGTAAATCAGCGTCTTGGTTTGCTTCAGCTTCATCAACCATAGCCTTTAATTCTTCATCAACTGGTTGCTGAATACTAACTTCAATTCCTTTTAAAGCATCATTCAATTCAAATGAAACTAAAATGTCCCTATATGAATCCTCATACTTTCCTTCCAAAAATTGTTGAGCATACAATGTCGTTGATTCCACAATCTCCTCATAATGCCCCCTAATGGTTAAATCATGATTCGGCATAGTCTTTCCGCTATATGTTGTATTATCCCAAACAAATCTATATTCAGTCTCCCCGCTTGTCATATTCTCCACCGTAGGATAAATAATTGTTGAATTAAAATCCGTCAATGCTGATGAAATCAACTTATCCTCATTATAAAAAGCAAGCACATATTTATTCGGAACAAGATTCGCTGATATTGTCAAATCTGTCTTAACTACATCTTCTGTAGGGATTCCTTCCCATTCAACAGTATATCCATTTGCTGATGTAGTAGTTACATAATTTGCAATTATCTCGTTATTAAACACTTCCGAAAATTTAGTTCCATAATCAATTGTTGAACTTGAATAAATTACATTACCCTCAGCGTCATTTACTGTCATCGAAAGTTTTATGATAGAATAAGAACCATTGGCGGTTATATCATAATCCGGCATATTCCAATCTACATCCACATCCCATCCGTTGAAAGTATATCCTTCTCTTTCTTCTATTGTCAAATAAGGTTTAAGAGGACTGCCATATTCAACCTCTTGCTTTGATTTAACTACCTTGTCAATTATGATTGTAAGAATATGCTTGTTTGGTTTTGCCTCATAAACTACTTTGACATTGTTATTGGCCGGAACCATATCAACATCAGGAGTTACTGTAATTTCGTTATGATATCCATTTTCTGCCGGATATTTCTTGTTGATGTAATCCTTGATATTTGTTCCATAAGGAAGTTTCTCTTCCTTACCGTTAATAATAACCGTGTAATCATTTGTATTTACAATACCTTTGATGGTGATGTTTTCATCTGGTACAGTTGTTGGCATATCATCATTAGGAATATAAGTGCAGCCTTCAATTGATGGAAGGATTTCACTAATATTCGTTCCATAATCAACTGTGATTGTCTTAAGAACATTTTCGTTTTCATCAACAAAAGTAATTTCATATTTATTGATAGTTGTTGTACAATACGCACTCACATTCTTGTAAGGCATGGTTGCAGGTTCTCCCGTCCATTTTGAAACAGTATAGCCTTTTTTAGTATAAACAAAAGGCACTACAGCATCTTTATATTTGTAAGAAACTTCTTTTTCGAGAACCTTATCTACAAAATATGAAAGAATATATTCATTGGCAGTACGTTGAGATTCATATCTAACATCTTTATCCGGCATTGTAATATAATCCGAGTCACTTTCCCAATCAGTATAAGAATATCCGTTTTCTTTTGAGATTGATGGCATTGTTATTTTTGTGCCATAATTTGTCATACCGGACCTAACAACCTTAATATCGCCGCCGTTATCACCATCTACAAGCACAAATGAAAGAAGATGCTTATGAGCAAGCAATTTGGCTGTCATAACAAGATTCTTTGCAGGCATTGTAGTTACCGCATTTTTCCATCCAGTAATATCATAACCCTCAACCAATCCTTCTGTATTTGGATAAACTATTGTTTCTCCATAAGTATATTTTGACTCCGGTATAAGTGTAGTATCTCCATTAACATCCCAAGTTATTGTATATTCAATTGCCTTGAAACTACCGTTAAAATCAGTATCTTTGGTTATAACCGTATCTATTGGTGGATTCCATCCGCTAAACTCATATCCTGTTTTTGCTGTAGATGGAATATTCTTAGTTACTTTCTTGCCATAATCAACTGTTGTGGTTCCTTTTAACTCTCCATCTATGTAAAAATTAACCGTGAATTTTGTTTTAAGGTCAGATTCCTTATCCGATATAACAAATGTATAATTATCTTCCGTATAAGCAGACGAAGTGATTTTACTGTCATCAGTTGATGTAGAACCTACTCCAATAAGAGCGTATGATTTAAAAATCATATTCTCTCCAAGATTCTTGACAATGCTTATTGTTTTATTGGTGCTATTTCCATCAATTATCGCCGAAACAAGTTCTTCGCTTTCCTCACTTGTTAATGTATTTTCAAGTTTAAGTCTCACTACAGTTTTAACAGACTTTGTAAAAGTATCATTCCAAGACCATGTAATCGTTGTATTATTGTCTTTGTCCGGCTCTGTGGCACTGACAAGTACACCTACAATTTTTTCTTCCGTAGAAGGTGTCTCTCCGGTATTAATACTGCCATCAAAAGGATTTTTCATATATTCCTCAACCGGCAAATCACATAAGTCAAGAACACGGGCTCCCCAATGATACATTGTCTCCACTCTGTTGTCTTGTTCAAGCGTTATTCCGCTCTCCGGGCGAATCGCCATTTCACGAGGGTCATTCAAATACGACATAATAT